>Ga0265295_1000862_pt1 | contig 57455 bp, 54 predicted proteins | sample Munlansysbiofilm_FD_192503 | JGI IMG/M metagenome (GOLD analysis project Ga0265295, IMG submission 192503) | Leachate microbial communities from a municipal landfill in Southern Ontario, Canada - Methane capture system biofilm | ecosystem: Engineered > Solid waste > Landfill > Unclassified ... | reverse complement strand
GTCCAGAACGGCGGAGACGGAGGTCTACGGCAGGGCCCACCAGTTCCGAGCCCAGGCTATCGCCTGGTCGATGCCGTCGCTGGGCACTGCTGCGGCGGCCAACCGCACCTTCTCCCCGGGCGGCAGCAGGAGCGGATGATCCGCGGCGAGCGCGCTGCCGCGCAGTTCACTCAGCGCCGCCAGGGTGCCGGTGCGCATGTTGTCCAGATTGTAGCCGCCCTCGAGGATGAACAGCAATCGACCGGAACAGACCTCCCCGGCCAGTTCGACCATCCTCCGGGTCAGGCAGGCGATGCCGGCGGCCGTGACCCGCATCGAACCAACCGGGTCGCCGGCCATGCAGTCGAACCCGCAGGAGACGAGCACCAGGTCCGGTCGGTACAGCCGGCCCAAAGGCACGAACAGCTCCTTCATCACCCGAGCGTACTCAGCGTCGCCATGCCCGCTGATGAGCGGCACATTGACCGTGTATCCCCGGCCACGACCCTCTCCTGTCTCCATCAGGGCGCCGCTGCCCGGGTAGAGCGGGTACTGGTGGACCGAGCAATAGAGCACACCCGTATCCCGGGCGAAGCTGTGCTGGGTCCCGTTGCCGTGGTGCACGTCCCAGTCGACGATCATTACCCGTTCGTAGCCCAGTCGCGTGCGTGCCCAGCGGGCGCCGATGGCCACGTTGTTGAACAGGCAGAAGCCCATGGCCTGGTCACGCTCCGCATGGTGCCCGGGTGGCCGGACCAGGCAGAAACCGTTGTCGATCTCGCCGCGATCGAGCCGCTCGATGCCATCGATCACCGCTCCGGCGGCACGCAGCGCCGCGCCGTAGGACGCGTTCGAGGTGCGCGTATCGGCATCCAGGTAGAAAGCGGTGTGGGCGGCGGTGGCAGCCACCTCCCGGATGTGTTCGCGGCTGTGGTTGGCCTGCACGGCGGCAATCGTCGCGCTGGCAAAATCGGGGATGACGAACTGCCCGGCGACCTCGGGCCGGTCCAATTCGCGATCGAGCGTGCGCAACCGTTCCGGCGACTCCAGGTGGTCGCGGCCGGTCTGATGAGCCAGAAACAGCGGGTCCCGGTAGACAGCGGTGCGGCGCATCAGCGCTCTCTCCTCCAGGCAAGTATTTCGTTTTCGGTGCACAGCAGGTCGAGCGGCATGTCATGGGGCAGGGCCGGCAGCCGCTCGACGACCTGGCAGGCAAAGCCGAGGCCCACCCGCACGGCCCCGGGGGCCTCCAGGGCAAGAAACCGGTCGTAAAAGCCGCCACCGTAGCCGAGCCGCTGGCCGCTGCGGTCAAAGAGCGCACCGGGCAGGATGACCAGGTCGATGCTTGCGGGTGTCAGTTCAGCCTGCTCGACGAGTTCCCGCCGCGGCTCGGCAATACCCAGATACCCCGGCTCCAGATCGCGTTCCAGGTCGGTGATGCGGACCATGCGAAGGCGGGAGACTGCCGGCAGGGTCAGGGGCACGCCGACCTTTTTGCCCGCCTCGAGGCAGTGACGGAGCAGCGGTCCCGTCATCACCTCGCTGCGGAAACTGCAGTACAGGCAGCAGATGGTGCAGTTTGAGAAAACAGGGTGGGTGATCAGCGCCCGGGTGATCAGCTCGCTGCGGCGCGATCGCTCCGCCGGCGGGAGGCTGTCCCGCCGCGCCAGGGCTTCCTGCCGCAGTTCCTGCCGTCTGTTCGCCAGATCACTGCCCACGCTGTTTCCCCCTGTTTGCACTAAAAAAAGGGCGGCATCCGCACAACGGACGCCGCCCCGAAAGACCAAGTTGAGCCAGACCGCTTACATGGGCAGAATCAGTTTGTTGGAATCCTCGTTCCAGGAAACCACCAAGTACCAGAGAAAGGCAAACAGGGCGATGAGCCCCAGGCTGTAGCCGTAGCCCATCACATCCGGGAGGTATACGTACTTGCCGAGCCAACCGTTCTGCTCGACCTCGAAGGCTTCAAACCAGGCCACCATCAGCGAGTTGGAAATGGCGAAAAAGGGCACAACCAACCACAGCTTGATCTGGCCCTCGCCGACGCGCCACAGGGTTCCGGAACCGCAGCCGCCGGCGAACATGGCGCCAAGGCCAAAGATGAAGCCGCCGACCACACCGCCCCAACCGAAGGTGCCGCGCACGTAATTCATCGGATCGAGCACCGGCTCGCCTTCCAGGCGGGTGGGCACGCCGTATTTGAGGATGGCCGCGCCGATGGCAACAATGAGGATGGACAGGGCCACGGACTTGGCCATTTTGCAGTCACCGGTCATGTGCGGTTCGCGGAAGCCCTGGATCATGCACCAGCGACCTCGCTGCATGGTGTACCCCAGACCCACGGCGATGAGCAGGATGCCGGAGAGCGAATTGATGTAGTCCACATAACCGTCACCGTCGAAGTTGGCATACCAGACGGCGGCCCAGATCGCTCCGGCCAGGCCGGCCAGGCCCAGCACCCACTGGATCGCGACAGGCACTTCGAGGGTGAAGGAACCGCCGCCACCCCAACTGATATGTTCCATCTCCTTGTAGAGCAGCCAGAGGCCGAGGATTACGCCGGGAACCAGACCTACCCACATGGCGAAACCGTTGGCCGCCAGGTTACCGATGGCGTTGTACATGCCGCCCACGTTGCAGCCGCCGGCCAGTGCCGCGCCAATACCCATGAGGATACCGGCGATGACCGCCTTGACGTATTCGCGTACCGGCGGGAAGCGCAGGGCAAACTGACCGCCGAGGCAGGCGGAGATGAAGGCGCCGCCAATGAAACCCAGGCCAATCACCGAACCAGTATTGAACAGTATCGATTTGGTCAGGATGGATTCGCCGTCCTCATCGACAAAACCGGTCAATTCGGCCAGATCTCCATTGAAGATACCGGCCTGCCAGAGCATCCAGTCGCCCCAGTTGCGGAAGGCTCCCACCGCGCCCCAGGGACGCCACCAAGCCATGATGAGAATACTGAGCAGGGCGACGACGATGCCGGTCCGGGTCGGGCTCCACTCCTCCTGGCAGAAAGCCTTGATGAACTCTTTGATTTTCTGCCATAAAATCTTCAAATCTTCCATCCTACAGTCTCCTTTCACCTAAAAATGAACGTTCATTCACTCACACCGGTCATGCCAACTAGCCAGAATTCGCCATAAATTTGCCTAAATTACCTTTGCTTCAGGCGTTTGTCAACACTAGCCATGCCTCCGACAGGAGCCACTTCTCATTTTTCTTTTGTCGGGAATATAAAGAGTTATTGGTCCGATGGACGTGATTGCCTGTTTTGTTTCTATCTTGACAACAGCCGTATTCCTCTATAAACTAAGTTGTCTTTTTTTCATGTATAAAAGAGTTTTTAACCAGGTACTTTCGAAAGGAGAACAAAATGAGTGACATGAAAGTTGCCCCCGATGGTCTGGCTGTCGCCTCGGTTCTGGACGCACGTGGTCTGAGCTGCCCCATGCCCCTGCTCCGCACCAAGAAAGAGATCGGTAAAATCAAGAGTGGTGAGATTCTCCACATCCAGGGAACCGACCCCGGCTCCCGCAATGATATCCCTGGCTGGTGCGAGCGCGCCGGTCACGAGTATCTCGGCGAGAAGGAAGAGTCCGGCTACATCAGCTTTTTCATCAAGAAAGGTTGATCATCCGCCACCACGACTCTTCTGAAGGAGGAACACACCCATGGCTGCCGATCCGAACAAGCTCGGAATCTTTGTTACAAGCCCCCAGCACATGCGTCATATCCTCGGTCTCACCAAAGCTGCGGTGCGCGCCGAGAAAAAAGTCATGATCTTTTTTACCTTTAAATCCATCCACCTGACCAAGGACCCCCGGTTCGCTGAACTGACCCAGTTGTGCGCCGTCGAGGACATCGCCATCTGCGCCGACAGCTACATCTGTGAAGGGTTCGACAACGTCACCGATGTTCCCCGCGGCCTGATCGACAAACAGATGCGCACCCAGGCTTTCCATGGCGCCATTCTCGACGAATGTGCCAAGTATATCGTTCTGTAAGGAGAAGCGGATATGGAATCATTGAAAGTATACATCCTGATAGCCAACCGCGTCTATAACGACGGTATCCGTTCCGGTCTGGGCCTGGCCGTGGAAAACCATTACGCCTTCCCGGTAATTATGAACGGCGAATTCCCCCGCATGTCCAACTACATGGCTGAAAATATCGCCTGGATTTCCGACATGGAAGGTCAGGTGTTCAGCTGTGGCGCCGATGCCCCCACCGATCTACCGGAAGGGACCGAGATCGCCAACATCAGCCTGGAGGAACTGGGCGAGCGGATGCGCGAAGCGGATTTCATCATTCCCTACGGGCTTCCCAAACAATCCCACGAGCCGCCGGCTGCGTGCAGCGAATAGGAGGAATGAACCATGAGTGGTGAAACCATGAAAATACTGCAGGTCTACAGGTCCGAACCCACCGAGGATGTAAAGAAACTGGTCGAAATTCTCAACCGCGACCGTACGGCCGACGAGTTCCGTCTCTACAGCGGCGAGCCGAACTACGATATCCTTGTTCAGAAAATCTTCGCCAACGACAAGACTGTCTGCTGGTGGTAAGCGAAGTACCTCCCCTGTCCGGGGAATGAAGAACCCTGCCATGTCTGTGGCAGGGTTCTTTTCGTTTCTCGCCTCAAACTTCCCCCACCCCGTCAAACAGGCACCGCATCACCCGGTCATGGAACTCTGGCCGGAACGAACGGATGCGCATGTTCTCCCTGCTCGGGTGTACGCGATTGGTGAGCAGCACAGCCACCACCTCCCGCTCGGGATCGATCCAGAACGAGGTGCCGGTGAACCCCAGGTGACCGACACTGTTCGCCGAGAACAAGTTGCCGCTGCTTGAAGCACCGACCGTCGGCGTATCCAGGCCGAGCGCCCAGGTGCTGTTGGCCAACTGCCGCGTGAGCGCGATACGGATGAGCGATGTCGGCAGGTGCGGGTGCTCCACCCTGCCCTGCCAGAGATCGAGCAGCCATTCGCACAGGCTGAGCACCCCGTGGAGGGTGCCGAACAGACCGGCATGACCGGCGACCCCGCTCATCAGCCAGGCGTGTTCGTCATGTACCTCGCCCTGCAGCACCCGCCCGCGCCAGGGGCAGTCCTCGGTGGCCGCGACAGGCTGCCGCTCCACCGGCCTGGGTTGGTCAAGCGGCAGAAAGAAAAGATCCCGGGTCAGACCGAGCCGCTTTGTGATCCGATCGTCGAAACTGACTGAAAGCGGTTCACCGGTGCAGTGTTCGAGCACGTGGCCGAGCAGTATGAATCCCAGGTCGCTGTACCGACTCTCGCTGCCGGGCGGATACACCAGCGGCTCCTCGAGCAGTTGTTTGAGCAGTTGAGCTGTGCTTCGGTACCCAGGTTTCCTCTCCATTTCCAGAAAGTAGGGCCGGTACGGCAGCATGCCGCTGCTGTGGTTGAGCAACTGCCACAGGCGCAGCAATTTTTTTTCTGCGGAAAGCGGACCGGGAAAGACCCTGGCCAGGGTATCCTCCAGGCGCAACCGACCTTGACCAATCAGGGTAAGGGTGACAAGCACGGTGCAGAGCGGCTTGGTGAGCGAGGCCAGATCGAACAGGGTTTCCTCCGTTACCGTTACTCCCGGACCATCGCTGCGGGTGCGACCGAAGCCGCAGCGGGCGCGCACAGACCCCCTTTGCCCGCCAATACTGACCCCGGCAGCAACCGCACTGCAGACCCCCTCGGCCACCCCCTGCCGACAAACTCCTTCCAGCACGGTATTTATTTGATTTTTCATCGTTCCCGCGGCCTCAGCAGGTAAATATTTATTTGAAATTTTCAGTCTTTTCGAGTAGTTTTAAGCGGTTTTCAAATCTTTGAAAAAGATGCTGAAAAGGTGTGCAAATCACTGTTAACCAGTTGTTGAAAACCCCGCCAACCCAGAAATTTTCAAACCACCAAGACTGAGCGAACAAAACCTTCAACACGAAAATATCTTTTATATTCAGAACATATATTCTCTTTCCACAAACCCACAGACGTAACACCAACAATTCTTTCTCTAAAAAAAAGGATGCTATTATGGGGTTTTACTTCAACATCGGCAGGGAAGACCTGCTCCGTGCGGTCAGTGCCCAGCAAAACATCACCAACAAGAAAGGAACCCTGGCCATCCTCGCCAATGTCCTGCTCGAAGTCAAACCGGACCACCTGGTCGTCACCGGCACGGATCTGGACATCGGTCTCAAGCAGATCGTTCCCGCCGAGGTGATGGAAAGCGGCACGCTCACCCTGCCGGCGAAAAAACTCTTCGAATTGGCCCGGGAATCCGGATCCACGGTCATCAGCTTCAAGGAAATGGAAAACAACTGGGTGGAAATCACCGCCGGGCCGAGCTGTTACCGGCTCGCCGGCATGGTGGCGGACGAGTTTCCCCAGTTTCCGGCCTACGACGAAAGCGCCATGGTCGAGATCGACAGTGCGGTGATGGCCGATCTGGTGGACAAAATCGTTTTTTCCATAGCCCTGGACAAGGAAAACATGTTCACCCTGACCGCCGCGCTCCTGGAAAAATTCAAGGAAAACGAAGAAACCTTCCTGAAAATGATTTCTTCGGACGGGCACCGGTTGACCATCATGACCAGGGAGGTGGCTGCGGCCGTCGACAACCTGCACCTCAAGCCACTCACCCTCATCCCCCGTCGGGGCATACAGGAAATACGCAAGTTCTGCGAGAACCGAAGCAGTTTCCTGTTCGGGGTGGAAGAAAAGCAGGCAGTGCTCAAGAGCAAGGAATCGCTTCTTGTCATCCGCCTGATGGAGGGGGATTTTCCCGATTTTCAGGGACTGCTCGATTCGCTCACCAGGGAAAATACTATCCGTATCGACCGCAACCGTTTCCTGGAGAGTCTGAAGCGGATCAATCTGTTCACCGAGGATATGTTCCACGCCATCAGGATGGAGGTGAACGGCACCACCATGGTGCTCACCTCGCAGAATGCCGACTTCGGCTCGGCCCGGGACGAATTTGAGGTCGAATACCAGGGCGAGCCGCTCGTACTCGGGTTCAACTGCCGCTATTTCATCGAGACCCTGCAGGTGATGGAGGGTGACACGATCTGTGCGAGCATCAATACCCAGGAAAGCCCCTGCATGATCACCTCGGACGAAGACAAGGGTTTTCTCAGCGTCATCATGCCCATGAAGTTGTAGCATCCGCCGGGGCGGAACGCCGTCCCGCGGCTGTGCGCCGGATTCCGGCACTTGGTTGGACAATTCAGCACAAAGGAAGACCGTGAGTGAGTTAACGAACGATTCGTATGGCGCGGAACAGATCAAGGTCCTCGACGGCCTGGAGGCTGTGCGCAAAAGACCGTCCATGTACATCGGCAACACCGCCGAGGAGGGGCTGCACCATCTCATCTACGAGGTGGTGGACAACTCCATCGACGAGGCTCTGGCCGGCCACTGTGACACCATCAGCGTCATCATCCACGAGGACAACGGGGTTACGGTGGTGGACAACGGTCGCGGCATCCCGGTGGACATGCACCCAACCGAGAACATGTCCGCCCTGGAACTGGTCATGACCACCCTGCACGCGGGCGGCAAGTTCGACCATTCCACCTACAAGGTATCGGGCGGCCTGCACGGGGTCGGTGTGAGCGTGGTCAACGCCCTGAGCTGCAGGATGATGGCCGAGGTCTGGCGCAACGGCAAAATCTATCGTCAGACCTACGAGTACGGCGCCCGTACCAGCGATCTCGAGGAGGTGGGCACCAGTGAGGCCACCGGCACCAGGATCACCTTTTTCCCGGACCCGGATATCTTCACCGAGACCACGGTATTCAAATATGAGATCGTCAAGACCAGGATCCGCGAACTTGCTTTCCTCAACCGCAACATCCGCATCACCCTCAAAGACGAACGCGATGGCGCCGAGGACGTTTTTTATTACGACGGCGGCATAGCCTCTTATGTCACTTACCTGAACCGCAACCGAACCCCGGTGCACGCCGAGCCCATCCTCATCACCGGCGAACGGGACAATGTCCAGGTAGAGGTCTGCTTCCAGTATTTCGACGGCTACTCGGAGCGGCTCTTTTCCTATGTGAACAACATCAACACCCGTGAGGGCGGCACACACGTGGCCGGCTTTCGCGCGGCGCTCACCAAGTGCATCAACCGCTACGCCAGTGACGACGTGGTGCCCAAAAACCTCAAGGAAAAGATGGGCGGTGATGACGTGCGCGAAGGGCTGACCTGCATCGTCAGCGTGCGCGTGCCCAACCCTCAGTTCGAAGGGCAGACCAAGGGGAAACTCGGCAACTCGGAGGTCAAATCCATTGTCGAGACCCTGTGCAACGAGAAACTGGCCACCTACCTGGAGCAGAATCCCGGGGTGGCCCGCGCCATTCTCGGCAAAGTGGTGGAGGCGGCCCGGGCCCGGGATGCGGCCCGCAAGGCCCGCGACCTGTCCCGCAAGAAGGGCAGCCTGTCGGTGATGATGGCCGGTAAACTGGCCGAGTGCCAGAGCCGCATCCCGGCGGAGCGCGAGTTGTTCATCGTCGAGGGTGATTCGGCCGGCGGCTCGGCCAAACAGGGTCGCGACCGGGCCATCCAGGCCATCCTGCCCCTGCGCGGCAAGATCATGAACGTGGAGAAGGCGCGCTTCGACAAGATCCTCGGCTCCGAGGAGATCAAACAGTTGGTCGCCTCGCTTGGCACGGGTATCGGCAGCGAGGAGTTCGACCTGGACAAACTCCGCTACCACAAGGTCATCATCATGACCGACGCCGACGTGGACGGCGCCCACATCCGCACCCTGCTGCTCACCTTCTTCTACCGGCAGATGCTGCCGCTCATCGAGAACGGACACATCTACATCGGCCAGCCGCCCCTTTTCCGGCTCGGCAAGGGCAAGAAGGAGCAGTACTTCCTCAACGAGGAATCCCTGAACAACCACCTTTTTTCCCAGGCGAGCCAACTCATGCAGATCCACACGGACAGGGGCTGGGTAATCGAGGACGATGAAATGGTCGATCTGCTGCGCAAGCTTTCGTCCTTTGAAAGGGTCGTCGAGCACCTGGAACGATACAACCTGCCCGAAGCGCTGACCCTGTTTTTGCTCGACGGCAAGGTGCACTCGGCCCTGCAGTTCGAGAACCAGGACTTTGTCGAAGACCTGCGCGAAAGGCTGCAGCAGCGTACCCAGACCGGCGATGTGCGGCCCTGTCCCTGGCGGCCGAGCTGCTTTGAGTTCGAGGCGGTCAACCAGGCGCACATGGCCAGTGTCATCGGCCCCAATATTCCGCTCATCGCCGAGTACCGGCACGCCCTGGAACTGTACCGGACCGTGGCTCCCTGCCTGGGGGTCTCCTTCCGCCTGGTGCGCACCGCGGCTGCAGGCGTCGGGCCCGAGCAGACCACCGACAACTGGCATCGGCTGATGGAGATGATCAGGGAAGAAACCTTCAAGGGCAGCCATCTGCAGCGCTACAAGGGTCTGGGTGAAATGAACCCGGAACAGCTGTGGGATACCACCATGAACCCGGCCAACCGGACCCTGGTGCAGGTGCGCATCGACGACATGAACATTACCGACGACATGTTCACCACCCTCATGGGCGACAAGGTCGAACCGCGCCGGGACTTCATCCAGAATCACGCCTTGGAAGTGGCGGACCTGGACATCTGAATCGGTCCGCCGGCTAACCTTTTCGCCCCCTTCCGGGCACCACGCAGGTTGAGAGAATGACAGAACAGCAAGCAGAAACACCTCAGTACCCGACCATCCCGATCGAACGGGAACTGCGCCGGTCCTACCTGGACTACGCCATGTCGGTGATCATCGGCCGGGCCCTGCCGGATGTGCGCGACGGCCTCAAGCCGGTGCACCGCCGCACCCTGTTCGCCATGCGTGAGTTGGGCAACACCTACAACCGGCCCTACATCAAGTCGGCCCGCATCGTCGGTGATGTCATCGGTAAGTACCATCCGCACGGCGACACCGCCGCCTACGACACCCTGGTGCGCATGGCCCAGGACTTCTCCATGCGCTATCCACTGGTGGACGGTCAGGGCAACTTCGGCTCCATGGACGGTGACTCGGCCGCGGCCATGCGCTACACCGAAGCGCGCATGACCCGGCTCGACCAGGAACTGGTCAGCGACCTGGACAAGGAGACGGTCGATTTCGTTCCCAACTACGACAGCTCCCTGCTCGAGCCCTCGGTCCTGCCCTCGCGCATCCCCAACATCCTGGTCAACGGTTCCGAGGGCATTGCCGTCGGCATGGCCACCAAGATTCCGCCGCACAACCTGAGTGAGGTGATCAACGGTCTGATCGCCCTGGTGGAGAACCCGGCCATCACCGTGCACGAACTGATGGCGCACATCAGCGGCCCGGATTTCCCCACAGGCGCTTTCATCTGCGGCCGGGCCGGCATCCGCGAGGCCTACGAGACCGGTCGGGGCATCATCGTGCTGCGCTCCAAGACCCATGTCGAACAGCGCGGCGCCCACGGCGAGTCCATCGTTATCACCGAGATTCCCTACCAGCAGAACAAGGCGACCCTGGTGGAGAAAATAGCCCTGCTCGTCAAGGAAAAGCGGATTACCTCGATCCTCGAAATCCGCGACGAATCGGACCGGCACGGGGTGCGGGTGGTGCTCGACCTGCGCAAGGACGAGATCCCGGAGGTGGTCATCAACCAGCTGTACAAGATGACCCCCCTGCAGCGCAGTTTCGGTATCATCCTGCTGTGCATCGTCAACAACAAGCCGGAGATCCTCAACCTCAAGCAGATTCTTCAGCATTTTCTCGCCCACCGCCGCACCGTGGTCTACCGCCGCACCGCCTTCGAACTGCGCAAGGCCCAGGAGCGGGCCCACATCCTCGAGGGCTTGAAGATCGCCATCAGCAACCTGGACGAGGTGGTGGCGCTGATCCGTGCCGCGGCCAGCCCGGCCGAGGCCAAGCAGGGGCTGATGGAGCGGTTCGAACTCTCCGAGATCCAGGCGCAGACCATCCTGGACATGCGCCTGCAGCGCCTGACCGGGTTGGAACGCGACAAGATCATCAGCGATTACGAGGAGATCATCGCCCGCATCGCGTGGCTCAAGCAGGTCCTGGCGGACGACGGCCTGGTACTGCAGATCATCCGCGAGGAATTCGAGAAGATCCGCGACGAGTACGGTGACACCCGACGGACCGAGATCATCGACGCTCCGGACGAGATCCTGCCCGAGGATCTGATCTCACCGGAGGAGATGGTGGTCACTGTGTCCCACGCCGGCTACATCAAGCGTAACCCGCTCACCCTGTACCGGGCGCAGCGCCGCGGCGGCAAGGGGGTCATGGGCATGACCACCCTGGTGGACGATTTTGTCACCAGCCTGTACACGGCCTCGGCCCTGGACACCTTCCTGTTCTTTACCAACCGGGGACGGGTGTTCTGGCGCAGGGTTTACGAACTGCCGCTGGCCGGCCGCGCCGCCCGCGGCAAGGCCATTGTCAACCTGCTGGAGTTGGGCGAGGGTGAGAAGGTGGCGGCCATTCTGCCGGTGGCCGACCTGGCCAATGCCGACGACAACCTCTCGGTGCTCACCGTGACCAAGCAGGGACGGGTGAAAAAGACGTTTATTTCCGAGTACAAGCGTCCCGTCCGCAAAGGCAAGTTCGGCCTCACCATTCGCGAGGATGACGAAATCCTGTCCGCAGCGATCACCTCCGGGGACGACGAGATCTTCCTGGTGACCAGGATGGGTCTGTCCATTCATTTCCACGAGTCCGAAGTCCGCGCCATGGGACGACTCGCGGCCGGGGTCAAGGGCATCAGCCTGGGCGAGGACGATGCGGTGGTCGGGGTGGCGGTGCTGAAAAGCGACGACTCCATCCTCACCGTCACCGAGCGGGGCTACGGCAAGCGTACCGCCGTGGCCGAATACCGGCTGCAGGCCCGGGGCGGCAAGGGCGTATTCACGATCAAGACGAGCGAGCGCAACGGCTACGTGGTCGGCGTGCTGCCGGTGGTCGACGAGGACCAGGTGATGCTGGTGGCCAACTCCGGCAAGGTGATTCGCATGCCCATGGATACGGTTCGACTGATCGGCCGGAACACCCAGGGGGTGCGCCTGATCAACCTGGAAGAGGACGAGATCGTGGTCGATCTGTCCATGCTGGCCCGTGAAGAAGGGGTGGATGACGACACCGCTACAGGGGAGGAGGAGTATGAAGATTGACAAGGTGGCCATGATCGGCGCCGGCAGCTGGGGCACGGCCCTGGCGCTCGTGCTGGCGCGTAAAAACATCCGGGTTGCGCTCTGGGACAGGGACGCGGACCACATCGCCAACCTCGTTCGCGACCGGGAGAACAAGCGGCATCAGGCCGATCACCCCTTCCCGGAATCCCTGGAGGTGACCGGCGACCTGGGCGCGGCGGTGCAGGGGGCAAGCTGCGTGGTCATGGTGGTGCCCTCCCACGGCTATCGCGCGGTCTTCCGCGAACTCTGGCCGCAACTCACCGACGGCACCCTGGTGGTGTCCGCGGTCAAGGGCATCGAGGTGGACAGCGGCATGACCATGACCGAGATCATGGCCGAGGAAAACAAGGGGAGCAAGCGCCTCCATTTCTGCGTGCTCAGCGGACCGAGCTTCGCCGCCGAGGTGGCCGATTGCCAGCCGACCGCGGTGACCGCGGCCTGCGTGGATCTGGAGGCGGCGGAGCAGGTGCAGCAGCTGTTCGCGGCCGACTATTTCCGCGTCTACGCCGCCAGCGATGTCAAAGGGCTGGAGATCAGCAGCGCCATGAAGAACGTCATCGCCATCGGCGCCGGCATCTGCGACGGGTTGGGCTACGGCCTGAACACCCGCGCCGCCCTGATCACCCGCGGGCTGGCGGAGATCACCCGCATGGGCGTGGCCATGGGCGCAGAGCCGCAGACCTTTGCCGGCCTGGGCGGTCTCGGCGACCTGGTGCTCACCTGCACCGGCGATCTGAGCCGCAACCGCACCGTGGGACTGAAGCTCGGCTCCGGGCTGACCCTGGAGGAGGTGCTGGCCCAGATGACCATGGTGGCGGAGGGGGTGAAGACCACCCGTTCCTGCTACCACCTCGCCCACCGGCTGGGGGTGGAGATGCCGATCCTGGAGCAGATGTACCAGGTGCTCTACAACGGCAAGCGGTGCGAGGACGCGGTTCGCGACCTGTTTCAGCGCGGATTGAAAAAGGAAAACGGTTGAATCGTTTCCGGGGGGAAAACACAGGGGGGACAGCCGCAGCTGTCCCCCCTTTTTTGTGCGCTCAGGATTTCTCGCTGGACCAGTCGTTGTGCTCGAACTCGCTGTGGTCGGGCTTGGGCGGTTTGATCTCGGCCATGCGCTGGCGCAGCCAGACCTGCACCTTGGCAAACTCGGCGGCGAATTCGGCCAGGGCCCGGCCGCGGTGGCTGACCGTGCTTTTTTCCGCCATGGACACCTCGGCAAAGGTCTTGCCGAAGGGGGGAAAGAAAAACACCGGGTCGTAACCGAACCCGGACTCGCCCCGCCGCTCGGTGGTGATTTCGCCGTCGCAGCGTGCCTCCCAGGTCAGGGCCGGGCCGGCCGGGGTGGCCAGGCTGAGCACGCAGACGAAGTGGGCGGCGCGATCGGTCTGCCCGGCCATCTCGCCGAGCAGTTTCTCGCAGTTGTCCCAGTCCGTCGCCCCGGGGCCGGCATAGCGGGCCGAGTATACGCCCGGCCGACCGTCCAGGGCGTCGACCACCAGGCCGGAATCATCGGCCAGGCAGGGCAGGCCGAGCACCTTGGCGTAGTGCAGGGCTTTCTTGTAGGCGTTGTCATCGAAGGTGGCGCCGTCCTCCACCGCCTCGGGCATGGGGCCAAAATCGGCCAGCGACTTGACCGTGACCGGGAAGTCCTTGAGCAGTTCCTTGATCTCTTTCAATTTGTTCAGGTTGCTGGTGGCCAGCACGAGCAGGGAATCCATGGTGTTCCTCGTTCCTGTTGTCGGTTTAAGGGGGAAAGGGGGCAGTGGTGCCCGGGTGGTTGCCGGAGGCCCGGCGATCAGGCGGCGGTCCGGGAGAACGAATTCTTGCGCTGTCGACGCAGCTGCCGGTCGTACCGCTCCTGCTCGCTGTAGATGCAGCCGCAGTAGGGCTGGCGGTACAGCCCCAGCCGGATCGAGTCGTCGATGCCCTGCTGCCAGCCCGTACGGTAGTCCTCGTACTGGAAGAGAATATCGTGCCGTTCGGCCAGCGCCGTGCATTTGTCGACCAGCAACCGGTGGTTCTGGTAGCGGGAGTAGAGCAGGGTCGAGGTGAAGGCGTCGTAGCCGCCAGCCACCGCCGCCTGCACGGTCCGCTCGAGCCGCAGGTCGTAGCAGAGCGGGCAGCGCTCCTGCTCGTGGAACACCACCGTACGGAGGAAGTCGGTGAGCCCGTAGTGTTCGTCCACCTCCACCGGAAAATCCACACCCTCGGCAAACTGCCGCAGCGCCTCGATGCGCCGGCGGAACTCCTGGTACGGGTGGATGTTCGGGTTGTGAAACAGTCCGGTCACCGCATGTCCCTGTTCGCGCAGCCGCGCCAGCGGGTAGACGGCGCAGGGGCCGCAGCAGACGTGCAGCAGTATGCGCATCACTTCACCTTGTAGTGCTTGGGGTCGATGCCGTAGTTGTGGATCTTGTAGTTGATGATCCGCAGGCTGGTGTCCAGGCTCTTGGCCGCCCTGGTCTGGTTGCCGTTGTTTCGCTTCAGTGCGTCAATAATAAGTTCGCGCTCGAAATTTTCAACAGCCGTGGCCAGCGACAGTGGTTTGCCGGGGTGGACGCTGTCCCCGCTCTGCAGCGAGGGCGGCAGGTGGATGGACTGGATGGCCGGCCCGTCGCAGATGAGCACGGCCCGCTCCATGCAGTTCTGCAGTTCGCGCACGTTGCCGGGCCAGTGGTACTGGATGAGCAGGTCGATGGCCGGGGTGGAGATGCGGGTGATCTCCTTGCCGTTTTCCCGGGCGTATTTTTCCAGGAAATACTCGGCCAGGAGCAGGATGTCGGTGCGCCGCTCGCGCAGCGGCGGCAGGTAGACCGGGAAGACGTTGAGCCGGTAGTAGAGATCCTCGCGAAAGGCGCCCTCCTGCACCGCTTTTTCCAGGTCGCGGTTGGTGGCCGCCACCAGGCGGATGTCCGCGGTCATCAGTTTGGGCGAGCCGAGCCGCTGAAAGGTCCGTTCCTGGATGACGTTGAGCAGCTTCAGCTGCACCGGCTGGCTGATCTCGCCGATCTCGTCGAGGAACAGGGTGCCGCTCTCGGCCAGTTCAAACCGGCCTTTCTTGCTCTCCACCGCGCCGGTGAAGGCCCCCTTTTCATGGCCGAACAATTCGCTCTCCAACAGCGTTTCCGGCAGGGCCGAGCAGTTGACCACCACAAAGGGGCCGGCGGCCCGGCCGGAATTGTGGTGCAGGGCCCGGGCCACCAGGGTCTTGCCGGTGCCGGACTCGCCGCGCAGCAGCACGGTGGCGTTGGAGTCGGCCACCCGGTGGACCATGTCGAACACCTCCTGCATGCGCGAGGAGTTGCCGATGATCTCCTCGATGCGGTTGCGGGCCGAGAGTTCCCGGCGCAGCTTGCGGTTTTCCTGGTGCAGGGCTTCCCGCTCCTCGTTGACCCGCTGGATGCGCTGCACGGTCTCGGCGATCAGCCGACTGACCACGGTGAGAAAGCGGAGATCCTGCTCGGATTCGCTGCCGAATCCGCCGGCGTACACCCGGTCGATGGACAGGGCGCCGATGGAGTGCTGGTCGGCGATGATGGGCACGCACAGGAAGCTGCTCTTTTTTTTACGCTCGTCGCCGCGGGTGCGGGTGCGGTTGAGGAACAGCGGCTCGTCGCCGATCTGCGGCACGAGGATGGGCTCGCCGGTGGCCACCACCTTGCCGGTGATGCCCTCGCCCAGCTTATAGCGGCCGCGGCGCTTGGCCTCGGCGCTGATGCCGTGCGCCACCTCGATTTCCAGTTCGCCGGTGGTCGGGTTGACGATGGTGATGGTGCCGTTGTCCATGCCCATCCACTCGGCCAGGCTGGAGACCACTTTGTCCAGACAGTCCTGCAGGTTGGAGGCCGAGGCCAGGTGGCGGGTGATTTCATAGAGACAGGACAGGTTGCGGAATTCGATATCCTGTTGCTGGTCAGTGCTGCCGGTTGCTTTCATCGCTGGTCGTTGAGGTGCCTGTTGACAGTGTTCCCGTATGATGGTACTTTCCCCGTCTCATGGAGGGATGGCCGAGTGGTTTAAGGCGGCGGTCTTGAAAACCGTTGTACGAAAGTACCGTGGGTTCGAATCCTACTCCCTCCGCCAGAAAGCGGAAATTGCAGCAAAGGAGAGATGACCGAGTAGGCCGATGGTGCTCGCCTGCTAAGCGAGTGTGGGGGTTATACTCCACCGAGGGTTCGAATCCCTCTCTCTCCGCCATATAGAAAAAGGCTGGTTGGCTTGCCAACCAGCCTTTTTTGTTGCCTGGGGCGGGTCCGGTTCTCGTCGCGGGAATGGTCGCATGCTCATTTTCGACAGTTTTGTACCATATCTCTGTCGATTTTACCACGCCTGTCTAACAAAAATCGTCAATAGTGCTTTTTGTCTTGTTGCAATAGTGTCAGGGTATTTGGTGAACTGCACCGACCTGTTTCGAGGGTGATGGGGTCGAGACGGGGGGCTATCCGGCGCGCTCAGGCGGTGAGCAGGTCCTGCCAGTCGGCGAACAGGAAGAAGGGAAAATGCGGCCAGGCGTGGACCGTGGCCGTGTCCCGGCCCCAGGCGCGCAGCTGGTTGCGGCCGGTGAAGATGCGGTCGCGGCTGGTAACGATTTTTTTGGTATAGATGTCCCGAACCGGGGGCGCGGCCAGGACGGCGGCGCGGAAGGCGGCCATCTCCGCGCGCAGTTCGTCCATCGTTCGGCCTGGCCGGCTGGCGAGGAAGCGGCTGAGTTGGGCGGGATCATCGAACATGTTGGCGTAGAAGGTGTTCAGCACCTCCGGGCCGAAGGTGTCGACCATGGCCGCGTAGCTGTCCGGCGGCAGGCCGCGGCCGGCATCGATGGGGCTGAGGGTTCCGGCCAGGGCCGTGCGGCTGGCGAAAATCCCGGCCCGGTCACCGAGCAGGTGGGCCGCCACCCACACACCCATGGACCAGGCGGCCAGGTGGACCTGCCGGTAGGAGGCCAGGGGCTCCAGGTCCAGCGGCTGCAGCTGCCGGTAGTCGTGCACCAAAAGGACATCGCAGCTGCGGGCGGACAGGAAACGGAACGGTTCCGGGTCCATGCCCCAGCCGCTGAAAAACAGCAGGCAGTGCGGGTGGTTGGCACGCTGCAGCCAGGCCGTTTGCATGGGTTCAGTCCAGGGCGGCGCCGATCACGCCGGCCAGCGGCGCCAGCTGGTCCCAGTCCATGGCCGCGTTCAGGGAAAGGCGCAGGCGCGAGGTGCCGGCCGGTACGGTGGGCGGGCGCACCGCCTTGACCCAGTAGCCGGCCGCGCACACCCGCTCGGCCGCGGCCACCGCCCGACCGGCATCACCGACCAGCACCGGCACGATGTTGCTGCTGCCGTCGGTGCGCAGGCCGGCGGCGCGTAAACTCGCGCGGAACCGTTCCGCCAGCCGGGCCACTGTGGCCCGCTGTTCGCGCATGAGCGGGATCTGGCGGAGCACGAAGCACAGCCAGTGCACCGAGACCGGCGGCAGGCCGGTGCTGAAGATCTGTGAGCGGGCGGTGTTGACGAGATACTCGATGAGCACCTGCGGGCCGACCACAAAGGCGCCCTGGCCGCCGAAGGCCTTGCCGAAGGTGCCGGTGAGGATGTCGATCCGCCGGTGCACGCCCTGCTCCTCGGCCAGCCCGCAGCCGCTGTCGCCGCGGATGCCCACCCCGTGCGCCTCGTCCACGTAGAGCACCGCCTGCCAGCGGTCGCGCAGCTGCACCAGTTTGGCCAGGTCGGCGGTGTCGCCGTCCATGCTGAAGATCGACTCGGTGACGATGTACACCTGCCGGTACTTGTCCCGCTCGCGCGCGAGGATCCCTTCAATGGCCGCGTAGTCCAGGTGCGGGTAGCGGATCGTCCGGGCCCGTGACAGGCGCATGCCGTCGATTAGGCTGGCGTGGCAGAGCTTGTCGGCGAGGATCAGGTCCTGCCGGCCGGCAAGGGCCGGCAGGATGCCGATGTTGATGTGGTAGCCGGAGTTGAACACCAGGGCCGCCTCGGCCCGGTAGAGGGCGCGCAGCTGTTCCTCGAGACGCACGTACGGCCGGGTGTTGCCGGTCATCAGCCGCGAGGCGGTGCTGCCCAGCGCGTAGTTTTCGAGCAGCCCGCCCCCGGCCTGCTCGGCGTAAAAGGCGCGCAGCAGGGCGGGGTTGGCCGCCAGGCCGAGGTAGTCGTTGCCCGCCAGGTTGAGGCAGGTGCGGCCGTCGATGTCGATGCGGCCCCGGTCCAGGTGGGTGACCGGCACGAGCCGGCGCAGCTGGCCGTCGTGTTCGATCTCCGCCAGCGCTCCGGCCAATTGGTCAAGAAAAGCGGTCATAGTCCGAGGTCAGGTTGTAAACTGTGCGTACAGCTCGTCGTTGAAGCCCACCAGCAGCCGGTCGCCGATGCGCAGGGTGGGCGCGCGCAGGGTGCCGGAGCGGCCCAAAGCCTCCTTGAGGATCGCCTCTCGGCTGTCCCGGTTCGGGTCGAACACCAGCTGTTTCCTGCCCTTGGCGACGACGATCTCCCGGGCGGCGGCGAGCACCTGCCAGGCCTCCTCCTCGGCCAGGGACGCCTTGCGGGCGTCGGCGATCTCGGTGCAGGGGATACGGTTGCGGCTGAGCACATCCTGTGCCCGCTGGCACGAGGTTCAGCCCTTTCTCAGGTAGGCCCAATCGATCAGCATGCACTCCTCCTTCTCTGCCAGGGTTGCGGGGATGGCGCGCCGGAAAGCGGTGCGAAAATCGCACTATAGTCGCCGGCAGCAGCCGGTGCCAGCAGAATCATCGCGATTTTGGCCGTTTGCGGCAAGGCGGAAATCCGGTAAAAAAAAGAGCCGCGCACCCCGGCGCACACCAGGAGACAACAACCATGAGCAGCGTACCGGAAACCGAGGGACCGCAGGGCGAGATGCTCCTGCGCACCATGCCTATGCCGGCAGACACCAGTTTCAACGGCGACATCTTCGGCGGCTGGATCATGTCGCAGATGGACCTTGCCGGCTCCATCCTCGCCAAGGAGGTGACCCGGACGCGTACCGCCACGGTGGCGGTGGAGGGCATGAAGTTCATCAAGCCGGTGCGGGTGGGCGACGTGGTCTGCTGCCACGGCCGGGTGGTGCGGCTCGGCACCACCTCGGTGACCATCCTGCTCGAGGTCTGGGTGCGGCCGGTGCTCGGTTCGGGCGAGGACCGCTTCACCCTGTTCAAGGTCACCGAGGCGGCCTTCACCTACGTGTCGCTGGGCGAGGACGGCCGCAAACAGCCCATTGACCGGGAACAGGTGCGCCAGCGGCTGCCCGGCCTCAACTGCTGAGCACGCGCGTGTCCTCGAGGGCGCCCTCCAGTTCGGCCAGGTCGGTTCCGGTCAGGCCGAGCAGGTTCGCCTCGGGCGTGGCGGCAAGGAGCAGCGAGCCGTCCTCGGCCAAACCGATACCCAGCTTGCGGCAGACCAGGTTGGCCATGCGCACCAGCAGGAGCAGGCGGTTCTGCCCGTCGATCTCCGCGGCGTGGTGGTCCCGGGCGATCACGTGCAGGTGCTCCGGCATGTTCCAGCGGGTGAGCAGCCGGCTGCCCTCGCGGGCGTGCAGCCGGTTCATGGCCTCCATGAGCAGGCTGTCGGTGAGCTTGAGCGATTTGTTCTTCCGCTTGATCTGCTCGATCACCATGAGCACGAACAGCTTGCCCACATCGTGAAACAGGCCGGCGAAAAAGGCCTGGCTCTGTTCCACCCCGCAGTCGCGCCGGCGCGCCAGCCAGGCCGTGCCGTAGGCGCAGCCCACCGAGTGTTGCCAGAGTTTTTTCATGACCAGGGCGATGGTCCTGTCCCTGCTGCGGAAGTGCTGCTCCGAGGCGGCCATGAGCACGATCCGGCCGATCTCGCGCATGCCCAGGCGGATGATCGCCGCCCGCACCGTGCCCACCTCGACCAGGCCCCGGTAGAAGGCCGAGTTGGCGATTTTCAGGACCTGGCTGGACAGGGCCTGGTCCGAGGTGATCACCTGCTCGATCACCCGCAGGTCCGGCTCCGGTTTGACCAGTTCCATCTGCAGGCGGACAGCGGCGTTGTTGAACACCGGCAGGGAAAGGGTGTCCGCGGCGATGTAGCGGTTGATGACATCGAGGAGCGAGATGGGTGCAGCCATGCGGACACCACAAGGAAGGCGGAGTTCGATGCGAAACGCGACGGTCGTGCAAAGGGGCAGTATAGGGCCAACCTGGCCCGGGGACAAGGTCTTCCTTGGCCGCGCGGTTCAGGGCGCATCCGGCGGGGTCGGCCCGACCATGGCCTCGGGCCGCACCAGCCGGTCGAACTGCTCGCCGCTGAGGATCCCGAGCGCCTCCGCCGCCTCGCGCAGGGAGAGGTTGTCGGCATGCGCCTTCCGGGCGATGGCCGCGGCCTGTTCGTAGCCGATGTGCGGGTTGAGGGCGGTGACCAGCATGAGCGAGCGGCGCAGGTTGGCCTCGATGCGCTCGCGCACCGGCTGGATGCCGGCCACGCAGTGGCGGTCAAACGAGCGCACCCCGTCGGCCAGGAGCGTCACCGACTGCAGGAAGGCGTGGATGAGCACCGGTTTGAACACGTTCAGCTGGAAATTGCCCTGGCTGGCGGCAAAGCCGATGGTCGTGTCGTTGCCGAACACCTGGCAGGCCACCATGGTCAGGGCCTCGGCCTGGGTCGGGTTGATCTTGCCGGGCATGATCGAACTGCCCGGCTCGTTGGCCGGGATGCTGATTTCGCCGAGGCCGCAGCGCGGACCGCTGGCCAGCCAGCGCACGTCGTTGGCGATCTTCATCAGGTTGGCGGCCAATCCCTTGAGAGCGCCCGAGGCGAACACCAGCGGATCGTGCGCGCTCAGGGCGTGGAAGGGGTTCGCGGCCGCGCGGAAGGTCCGGCCCGTGTCCCGGCTCAACTGGGCGGCCACCGCCGCACCGAACCCGGCCGGGGCGTTGAGTCCGGTGCCCACCGCCGTGCCGCCAATGGCGAGCGCGCGCAACGGGTCGAGTGCGCCGGTGATCTGGGCCGTGGAGCTGGCGATGAGCGCCGCCCAACCGCTCACCTCCTGGCCGAGCGTCAGCGGGGTGGCGTCCTGCAGGTGGGTGCGGCCGATCTTGACGATGTCGGCGAAGGCCGCGGCCTTCTCCTCCAGGGTGCGGTGCAGGTCGGCCAGCGCCGGCAGCAGCTGGTCCTCGAGGGCAGAGACCGCGGCCACGTGCATGGCCGTGGGGAAGACGTCGTTGGAACTCTGCGCCATGTTGACGTGATCATTGGGGTGCACCGGTCGGCCCCCATCCAGGCGGCCGTGGACGATCTGGGCGGCGCGGTTGGCGATCACCTCGTTGACGTTCATGTTCGTCTGCGTGCCGCTGCCGGTCTGCCAGACCGACAGAGGGAACTCGGCATCGTGACGGCCGGCGAGGATCTCGTCGCAGACCCGGACGATCAGGTCGCAGGCCCCGGCCTCCAGCCGGCCCAGGCGATGGTTGACCACGGCGCAGGCCCGCTTCACCCTCGCCAGGGCGTGAATCAGGGCGAGCGGCATTCGCTCCGCGCCGATGCGGAAATTGGTGCGGCTGCGCTCGGTCTGCGCGCCCCACAGCCGTTCGGCCGGGACGCGGACCTCGCCCAGGGTGTCGTGTTCGATCCGCTCGCTCATCGGGTTCCTCCGGGGAAGTCGGCCGGGCGCGGGCTGCGCCCGCGCGGATAGTCTACGATTACCGGCCCCGGGGTGGCAAGGCAAGCGGTTTTCCCGGCGGCGACCCGCCGGCCCGGCTGCCTACGACAAAATGCGCTTTCTTCCCGACCGCTTTCGGGTATACAATAGCCCCATTTCCGCTCGCCGGTCCACCGGTGCGCCTTCCCTCTTCTCCGTCGAGCCGCATGCACGAACCATCGGAACCCCTTGCCGCGGGCAAACGGCGCCGCCTGTCCCTGCTGGCCGTACAGGTCGGCCTGGCGGCCAACATCCTGCTCGCCATGGTCAAATGCGCGGTGGGCATCCTCGGCGGGAGCCCGGCGCTGCTGGCCGACGGCATCAACTCGACCTCGGACGTGGCTTACGGCATCGTGGTCTCCATTTTCGTCCGCCTCTCCGCCAAGCCCGCCGACCACGAGCACCCCTACGGCCACGACCAGCTGGAGAGTGTCGCCGCGGTGGTGGTCGGCGCCTTTGTCATCACCACCGCCATCGCCATCTTCTGGCACACCGTGGCCACGGTGCACGAACTGCTCACCGCACCGCCGGACAACGGCGGGTCCGCCGTCATCGCCCTGTGGGTGGCTCTGGCGGTGGTGCTGGTCAAGTTCGGCCTGACCGGCTGGACCTATGCCGTCAACCGGCGGGTCAACAACAGCGCGGTGCTGGCCCTGGCCCAGGACCACCGTAACGACATCTTCGCCTCCGCGGCCGCGGCCGTGGGCATCCTCTTCGCCCGCATGGGCTACCCTTGGGTGGACCCGCTGGCCGGGGCGGTGGTCAGCCTGATCATCCTCCACACCGGCGTGGAGATTCTCCGCTCGGCCACCGCCGACCTGATGGACACCGTGCCGGGCCGCGAACTCGACCGGGAGATCCGCGTCAGCCTGGAGGGCATCACCGGCCTGCTGGCCATCGAGGAGGTGCACGCCCACCGGTTCGGCCCCTGGCTGGTGGCCAACCTGACCATTGGCGTGGACGGCGGGATCAGCGTCCGCGAAGGCCACCGCATCGCCATCGAGGTGGAGCGGCGGCTGGTCGACCGGGTCGAATTCATGCGCCGGGTCTACGTCCATTATCACCCGGTCGCCTGAGAACAACCGCCGGCCCCGGCCGGCATCCGCCACCAACCAGCACGGCCCCGGCCAGGAGGAGCGATCATGCACGGCGTCCCGCGGCAAGTGACCACCCCCCACCGGCGCATCCCCCTGACCATCCCCCAGGGGGTGACGCCCACCGAATTCTTCAACAGCCCCTGCAACCTGCGGCACCTGGCGCGGGAAAACGGCCTGCTGCGCACGCCCGAGAACTTTCTTCTCTACCGCAAGGCCATCGGCCACTCCAACCTGTTCGACACCTCGATCATCCTTGACAGCTCGCAGCGGATCCTCGACCCGCTCGGCCGGCCAGTGCGCCGCGACCAGCTCGACCGGCGCGAGAAGATCGTGTTCAGCCGCATGACCCAGGTGGTGTTCGCCTACATGCTCGAGAAGTACCCGAACCCGGAGGAGCACCTGCTCTTTTGCGGCGAGGCCAGCCTGGACGCCACCTGGCCGCTGGCCAAACCGGGCGTGCCGAGCATCCGCATGATGCACAACCACTTTTTGGTATTCGCCCAGGATGAACTGCGCGCCGCCCCGGCCGCCGCGGCCGACGACCCCAACCTCACCGACAGCGGCAACCACGGCCTCTTCCTCCAGTACCTGGCCCGGGTCTACCTGCGCTTCTTCGAGATCCTCGACCTGGAGATCCTCGAACCCGTGCCCGCGGACGAGGCCCAGCTCAAAGTCACCGGCTATCCGCAGGGACTGCCCAGCTGGCGGGTGCGCGGCGGCGCCCGCGCCCTGGAGAGCGGCCGTTTCTGGAAGGAGTACGACATGGTGCTCGAGGGGTTCCTCGATTTCTACCGCACCTTCTTCGGCCTGGTGGCCACCAGCGAGACGCGCATCCCCGAGGGGGCCCGCTACCCGGACCAGATCGAGGACGTGCTCCTCTACAGCGACGAATTCCACCGCGCCGCCCGCATCCTCCGGCTGATGGTGCTCGAGGATCCGCTCATCGCCAACGAGATCCGCTGGCGGCCGGCCTACAAGCAGCTGCTCTACCGCGACGATGGCGGCCGGCTGATCGTCACCATCAGCCAGAACTCGGTGGGGAACGCCATCACCGAGCTGCTCGGCATCGTGGTCAGGCGGGTGGCCGACGACGAGGCCTACACCCGGGCCGAACCCGGGCTGGTGGCGCGATTGATCGAACTGCGCAACCGGCTGGTGCGCGCCGGCCTGGGCGAGCCGATCAACACCCCCTCCTGGCCGCACGGCCAGCTGGTGCAGGGGACCGGGCCATGATCGAGATCGAGGGGCTGAGCGCACCCGGCCTGCGGGTCGACCGCTTCACCGTCCGGCCCGGCGAGGCCTGGTGCTGCGTGGGCGCGACCGGTTCGGGGATGGAGCGGTTCTGCGACCTCCTCGGCGGCGACAAGACCGCGGACACCGCCCGCCGGCTGGAGCTGCCCGCGGATCTCGGGGTGATCTCCTTCCGCGGCCAGCAGGAACTGTACGAGGCGGAACTGCGCCGCGACGACACCGACTTCCTCGACCGGCTCGATCCGGGCACCCCGGCCCGCGCCTTCCTCACCCGGGTGGAGGAGCACCGTGCGCTCATCGACCTGTTCCGGCTCGGGCCGCACCTGGACAAGGGCTACCGCCAGCTGAGTTCCGGCCAGGCGCGCAAGCTCCTGCTGCTCGCCCAGCTGACCCGCGGCGTCCCCCTGCTGGTGATCGAAAACCCGTGGGAGGGGCTCGACCAGGCGGCCTGCGTCGAACTCGACCGGGTGCTCGCCGGGCTGCCCGGCCGGGGGCTCGCGCTCGTGCTGTTCGTCGGCAACCAGGCGGACATCCCGGCCTGGTGCACCCACCTGGCCGCGTTCCGCGACGGTCGGATGGTCGTGCAGGGAGAAGCGGCCGCGGTGCGGGCCGAGGTCCGGGCCGCGCTCAAGCGGCCGGAGGGGTTGTTCCGGGTGAGTGTCGAGGAACTGCGGGCCGAGCAACGCACCCCGGACAACGGCGCCGACACGCTCATCAGCCTGCGTGGCGGCTTTGCCCGCTACGGCGAGGTGGAGGTGTTCAACGGTCTCGACCTGGAGATCCGCCGCGGCGACCATACCCTGATCACCGGCCCCAACGGCTCTGGCAAATCGACCCTGCTGCAGATCCTCACCGGCGACCACCCGCTCTGCTACGCCAACGACCTGACCGTGTTCGGCCGGCGGCGGGGCAGCGGCGAGTCCATCTGGGACTTGAAGCGCCACATGGGGATTGTCGGCGCGGACCTGCACCGCAACCACCGGGTGGCCGGCAGCGCCCTGGCCGTGGTGGTGTCCGGCCTGTACGACACCATCGGCCTGTACACCCGGCCCACGGCCGGCGACGAGGCGCTGGCCCGCCGCTGGCTCGACCGGGTTGGGCTGGCCCACCGGGCCGCGACGTCCTTCCGCGGGCTCGGTTACGGCGAACAGCGGCTGCTGCTGCTCGCCCGGGCGCTGATCAAGGCGCCGCGGCTCCTGGTGCTGGACGAGCCCACCCAGGGACTGGACGAGCACCACCGCGCCGCCCTGCTCGACTTCCTCGCCTCGGTCGCCGGCCGCGACCTGTGCACCATCCTCTACGTCAGCCACCGGCCGGACGAGTACCGCCCCTTCTTCAGCCAACACCTCCGCTTCTCCTGAAGCCGGCCGAGCCGGTCACCACGCCCCTGCGGCGGTCACCCGCGCCCCCGGAAGGGCCGCCGGCTTTTCGTTTGACACCCGCACCCCGATTCCGTATACAGGCCACAGGGCAGCCGGCCGCCCGGGCCGGGCGCCGCGCCACCACCACCCAGGGAGGAACCCATGCGGATCATCGTGTTGTGCATCATGCTGCTGGTCGCACCGACCGCGTGTCTTTCCCTGGCCGCGGAGCGGGAACTCAAGGTGGGCTTCATCTACGTCTCGCCGGTGGGCGACGCCGGCTGGTCCCACGCCCACGAGCAGGCCCGCCAGGCGATCGAGGCCATGGACGGGGTGAGCACCTCCTACGTCGAGGCGGTGGCCGAGGGACCGGACTCCGAGCGGGTCATCCAGACCATGGCCCGCAAGCGGTCTGACCTGATCTTCGCCACCAGCTTCGGCTACATGGATTCCATGCTCAAGGTGGCCCGGCAGTTCCCGAACACGGTGTTCATGCACTGCTCCGGCTTCAAGACCGCGGCCAACATGGGCAACTACTTCGGCCGCATCTACCAGCCCCGCTACCTCTCCGGTATGGTCGCCGGCGCGATGAGCAAGACCGGGGTGCTCGGCTACGTGGCCGCCTTTCCCATCCCGGAGGTGATCCGCGGCATCAACGCCTTCACCCTGGGGGCGCGTTCGGTCAACCCGCAGGCGACCGTGCGCGTGGTCTGGACCAAGACCTGGTACGACCCGGCCAAGGAGAAGGAGGCGGCCAAATCCCTGCTCGACGTCGGCGCCGACGTCATCGCCCAGCACCAGGATTCGCCCGGCCCGCAGGAGGCCGCCCAGGAGCGCGGCGTCTACTCCATCGGCTACAACACCGACATGAGCCGCTTCGCGCCCAAGGCCCACCTGACCGCGCCGGTGTGGAACTGGACGCCGTACTACCGGCAGGTGGTCGAACAGGTGCAGAAGGGCACCTGGAAACCGAGTTCCGACTGGCCGGGCCTGGCCGAGGGGGTGGTCGACCTCGCCCCCTTCGGGCCCATGGTGCCGCCGGCGGTGCGGGAGCGGGTGCAGGCCAAGCGGGCGGAGATCGTCGCCGGCCGGGAGCGGATCTTCACCGGGCCGATCGCCGACCAGGCGGGAACGGTTCGCATCCCCGCCGGCGCGGTGGCCGCGGACCAGGAACTGCTCGGCATGAACTGGTTCGTCCAGGGCGTGGTCGGCACCACCGAGTAGGTTCGCTATGCACAGCCGCGCGCTCCTGCCCCAGCCCCTGTTTTGCCGGTGATGCTGCGCGTCGTCCGCAGACCCGCGAGTCCGGGCTGGCGCGGTGCGCTGGTGGTGAGCGGCTCCGCCCTGCTCGCCCTGGCCGGCAGCCTGCTGCTGCTCGGAGTGCAGGGCGTCTCCCCGCTCGCCGGGCTGAAGGTGCTCGTGCTCGGGGCCTTCGGCTCCGCCTGGGCCATCGAGGACTGCCTGCTCAAGGCCATTCCGCTCTTCCTCTGCTCCCTCGGGGTGGCGGTGGCCTTCCGCCTGCAGATCTGGAACATCGGCGCCGAAGGCCAGTTCGCCCTGGGCGCCATCGGCGCCACCTGGGTCGCCCTCTCCCTGCCCGGCCTGCCCAAAGTCGTTCTCCTGCCGCTGATGATCATGGCCGCCTGCCTGGCCGGCGGTCTCTGGGGGCTGATCCCGGCCATCCTCCGCCAGCGGCTGGGGGCGAGCGAGATCATTGTCACCCTGATGGGTAACTACATCGCCATTCTCCTGCTCGAATTCCTCGTCTACGGCGTGTGGAAGGACCCCTCCGGCTTTCCCATGACCCCGGCCTTTGCGGACGCGGCCCTGCTCGGCACCATCGGCACGACCAGTGTCAACTGGGGCCTGGTGCACTGCCTGGTCCTGGGCGCGGCGGTGTGGGTGCTGTTCCGCTTCAGTCGGATCGGCTACGAACTGCGCGCCTGCGGCGACAACGTCCGCGCCGCCCGCTACGCCGGCCTGCCCTACGACCGGCTGGCCCTGCTGGTCATGGCGCTCGGCGGCGGACTGGCCGGCTGGGCCGGCTGCATCGAGGCCTCGGCCTCGCTCGGTCGGCTGCAGCCCTCGATCATGGCCGGCTACGGCTACACCGCCATCGTCGTCGCCTGGCTGGCGCGACTCAGCCCGCTCTACATCGGCCTGAGCGCCTTCCTGCTCGCCGCCCTGCGGGTCGGGGTCGAACACTTGCAGCTCGACCTGCAGGTGCCGGCCGCCTTCGGTTCGATCATCGAGGGACTGATCCTGCTGACCGTGCTGGCCGGCAGCTTTTTCCTCACCTACCGGCTCGTGCCGGCCAGGCGGCCATGAACATCGACCTGCTCGTGCCCCTCTTCGCCGCGGCGGTGGTCTCCGGCACGCCGCTGCTCTACGCCACCCTGGGGGAGTTGTGCACCGAGAAGACCGGCGTGCTCAACCTCGGCGTCGAGGGGGTGATGCTCGTCGGCTGCCTGGCCGCGTTCGTCACCGCCCGGCTGACCGGCAGCCCCTGGCTGGCCTTTGCCGCCGCCGGCCTGGCCGGGGGGCTGTTCGCCTCGCTGCACGGGGTGGTCTGCCTCGTGTTCCAGGGCAACCAGGTGGTCTCCGGCCTGGCCCTGACCCTGCTCGGCACCGGGCTCGCCAACTACCTGGGCACCGGCCTGGTGGGCCAGGCGGCGCCGGGTTTCGCCCCGCTGCCGATTCCGGGACTGGCCGGGATCCCGGTGCTCGGCCCGATCCTGTTCGCGCACGACCCGCTCGTCTACCTCAGCTTCCTGCTCCCGCCGCTCTTCTGGCTGTTCTTCACCAAGACCCGACCAGGCCTGCACCTGCGGGCCGCGGGCGAATTCCCGGGCGCCGCAACGGCCGCCGGCCTGAACGCGGTGGCCTGCCGCTGGGTCGGGGTGGTTGTCGGCGGCTTTTTCATGGGGCTGGGCGGGGCCTACCTGTCGCTCGCCTACACCCACCTGTGGACCAACAACCTCACCGCCGGCCGCGGCTGGATCGCCGTCGCCCTGGTGATCTTCGCCTTCTGGCGACCGGGCCGGGCGGCGTTCGGCGCCTACCTGTTCGGCGGCATCATGGCCCTGCAGCTCCGGCTGCAGGCGGCCGGCACCACCCTGCCCTCCTCGCTGCTGCTCATGCTGCCCTACGTGCTCACCGTGGCCGTGCTGGTCTTCTCGGCCGGCCGGCGGCGAACCGCCCCGGCCCCGGCCGCGCTCGGCACGAACATCGAGCCGCCGGCCTGAGGCGGGCGCATCCCCTGTTTTTTCACGGAGGTCGCAACCACCATGGCCGAAAATTCCACCTACCGGAAAACCTATGCCATCTCCTGGGAACAGCTGCACCGCGATGCCAAGGCGCTCGCCTGGCGGCTGCTCGACCGGGGCTACTTCCAGGGCATCCTCGCCATCACCCGCGGCGGCCTGGTCCCCGCGGCCATTGTCGCCCGCGAACTGGACATCCACCTGGTGGACACCATCTGCATCTCCAGCTACGACTGGAAGGACAAGAAGGGCGAGGCCGAGGTGCTCAAGGGGTTTGCCGGCGATGGCGCGGGCTGGCTGCTCGTCGACGACCTGGTAGACACCGGCCGCACCGCCAGGATCGTCAGGCAGATGGTGCCCAAGGCCCATTTCGCCACGATCTACGCCAAGCCGGCCGGCCGCGAACAGGTGGACACCTACATCACCGAGGTCAGCCAGGACACCTGGATCCTCTTCCCCTGGGACGCCGAGTCCCAGTTCGTCCAGCCGCTGGCGACCGGCCGCTAGCCGATGACGGAGCCGAGCCCGATCATCCGTCTGGAGGGCATCAGCAAGGCCTTCGCTGCGGTGCAGGCCAACCGGGACATCACCCTGGACATCCAGGCCGGCCGCATCCTCGCCCTGCTCGGCGAGAACGGCGCCGGCAAATCGACCCTGATGTCCATCCTGGCCGGCCAGATCCGGCCGGACAGCGGCCGCATCCTCCTGCAGGGCAAGGAGGTCACCTTCGCCTCCACCGAGCAGGCGATCGAGGCCGGCATCGGCATGGTCTACCAGCATTTCAAGCTGGTCGAGGCGATGAGCGTGGCGGAAAACGTCGTGCTCGGCCAGCCCGGCCCCTTCTGGCTGGGCCGGCGGGCCATGCACGCCCGGGTGGCGGCATTGGCCGCGGACTACGGCATGGCGGTACGGCCCGGGGCGCGGGTGGCCGACCTGTCCATGGGCGAAAAGCAGCAGGTGGAAATTCTCAGGCTCTTGTACCGGCAGAGTACGGTCCTTATCTTTGATGAACCGACCGCGGTTTTGACCCCCACCGAGGCTGCAGGATTGTTTGCGGCCATGCACCGGATGACCGCCCTGGGCAAGGCGGTGGTGTTCATCAGTCACAAGCTCGAGGAGGTGCTGGCCGCGGCGGACAGCATTGCCATTCTCCGCCGCGGTGCGGTGATCGACCGCATGGCCGCGACCGAGGTGCCCTCCACCGCTGAATTGGCCCGCAGGATGGTCGGCCGGCCGGTACTGCTGCAGGTGGAACGGCCACGGGTGCCCTGTCGCCAGACCGTGCTCCAGGTGACGGGGCTAACCGGCGACGGCCTGCGCGGGGTGGATTTCGAGGTCCGCCAGGGCGAGATCCTGGGACTGGTCGGGGTGGCCGGCAACGGCCAGAAGCCGCTGGTGGAGACCATCTGCGGCCTGCGCCGGCCATCGGCCGGCTGTGTGCGCATCCTCGGCGAGGAGTGGGGTTCGTTTTTTGCCCGGCGCGACCGTGAGAAAGGGCTCAGCTACGTCCCGGAGGACCGCCAGGGGCTGGCCACCTGCCCGGGGCTGGACCTGCTCGACAACTTCCTGCTCACCACCCGGACGGGGTTCTGCCGGGGAGGCTGGCTGCAGCGGAACCGGGCCGCGGTCGCGGCCGGCCGGCTGCTCGAGGCCTTTGATGTGCGTCCGCCGGAACTCGGAGCGCTTGCCCGGCAACTGTCCGGCGGCAACCTGCAGAAACTGGTGCTGGCGAGGGAGTTCTTTCGCCAGCCGCGCCTGATCGTGGCCGAGCAGCCGACCCAGGGGCTGGACATCGCCGCCACTGAAGATATCTGGCGGCTCCTGCTCGAAGCCCGGGAAGAGGCGGGCATCGTGCTCGTCACCGGCGACCTGAACGAGGCGCTGGCCCTGTCGGACCGTATAGGGGTGCTGTTCAACGGCGTCCTGGCCGGGATGATCGACCGGGACGATGGCGAGGGGATCGAACGGATCCCGCAACTGATGGCCGGCGTGCAGCAGAACCCGGCGTCACAATCCGAACCAAGCGAGGGGGACTATGATTCTGCCGTATCGTGACTATCAGCCGCAGGTGGGCAAAGGCGGGTGGGTGGCGCCGAATGCCACCCTGATCGGTGATGTAATGCTGGGGGAGGACGTGTCCCTCTGGTACAACACGGTGGTGCGCGGGGACGTGCACGCCATCCGCATCGGCGCCCGCACCAACATCCAGGACAGCACCATCGTCCACATCACCCAACACGAAGGGGAGGAGCGGAGCAGCGAGGACGGCTACCCGACCATCATCGGCAGTGAGGTCACCGTGGGTCACCGGGTGATCCTGCACGGCTGCACCGTGGGCGACCTTTGCCTGATCGGCATGGGCGCAATCCTGCTCGACGGTGTGGTCATCGGCAACGAGTCCATCGTCGGCGCCGGCTCGGTGGTCACCCCAGGCAAGCATTTTCCGGCCCGCTCGCTCATCATGGGCACGCCCGCCAAGGTGGTCAAGGAGGTCACCGAGGCGCAGGTGCTGGAGATGCAGGCCTCGTGGAAGCGGTATGTGGCACTGAAGAACGACTACCACCGCGCCCGCGTGGGCGACTGCTTCTAACCGGCAGTCCTGCGGGCGCGGCGGGCGAGGGCTCAGGTGTTGATGACCGAGTTTTCCTCGCCGTACTCGTTGGGCGCGTAGCTGTCGGCGGCAGGGTCGTTGACCCAGACGTTGCCGTCGAGCACGTAACGGAACCGGTAGGACTGGCCGGCCGGCAGGGATAGGGTGGCGGAAAAGCTGCCGTCCTTGAGTTGCTTCATCGGCGTATCCTCGAGCGACCAGCCGTTGAACTCACCCGCCAGGACGGCGCTGCCGGCCTGTTCCGCGTTGTCGTACTTGAAGGTGACGCGGCAGACCGCACCGGTTTTCGAATAGCTCTTCTTCAGCATGACTTTCTCCTTCCATCCAGAGAGGTTGGCCCCGGCGGATCCGGATCCGGGCGGCTTCGTCTGTTGAAAGTGTAAATCAGTCCCTGGTTTCATTCAAGCAATACCTTGTCTTCCTGCCCGCCTGGCCGCCCCTGTCCCGCCCGGCCTCCTGCCCCGCCATCCGGCCGGAACAGGGGGGCGGACGGGTATTCCGTGCCACCAACCCTTTTCTCCCCCCTTGCCATGAACCCTGTCTCTCTGTCCGACCGCCCCCACCGGCGCCTCCCCGAACTGCTGGCCCCGGCCGGCAGCCACGAAAAACTGGTCACCGCCGTGCGCTACGGTGCGGATGCGGTCTACCTCGGCGGCCGGGATTTCAGCCTGCGCGCCCGGGCCGCCAACTTCGACGCGGCCGGGCTGCGTCGGGCTGTGGATCATGCCCATGTCCACGGGGTCAATGTCTATGTCACGGTCAACATCTTCGCCCACAACCGGGATTTCGAGGAATTGGCGCCGTACCTGGAGGAACTGCGCGACAGCGGCGCCGACGGGCTGATCGTCGCCGACCCGGGCATCCTCACCCTGGCCGCGCAGGTGGTGCCGGAGCTGCCGATCCACCTCTCCACCCAGGCCAACGTCACCAATGCGGCCAGCGCCCGCTTCTGGGCCGCTCAGGGGGTGCGCCGCCTGAACCTGGCCCGCGAGCTCGGCCTGGAGGAGATCCGCGCCATCCGCAGCGGTACCGGGGCCGAACTGGAGGTTTTTGTCCACGGCGCCCTGTGCATCTCCTATTCGGGCCGCTGCCTGCTGAGCAGCTACTTCACCGGCCGCAACGCCAACCAGGGTGACTGCGCCCACCCCTGCCGCTACCGCTACGCGCTCGTGGAAGAGAAGCGGCCCGGTCAATACTTCCCGGTGGAGGAGGACGAGCGCGGCACCTATATCTTCAACTCCCGCGACCTCTGCCTGCTCCTCCGCCTGCCTGAACTGGTGGCGGCCGGCGTGGACGCGGTCAAGATCGAGGGGCGGATGAAATCCGTGGGCTACGTGGGTGCGGTGGTGCGGCTCTACCGGCTCGCCCTGGACTGGATCGGCGCGCAGCTCGCGGCCGGCCGAGAGGCCGCTGACCTCGTCCTGCCGGCAGCTTTTCCCAAGGAAATGGAGAAGATCGGCACCCGTGGGCAGAGCGAAAACTTTTTTTCCGCCCACCCTTCAAGTGGCGACATGCTTTATGATACAATGCGATTGGAGCAAAGCTGGGTACCGGCGGCAGTGGTCCGCACGGCCACGCCGCTTGCGGTCGAAACCCGGCACACCATCGCCCCGGGCGATCGCCTCGAATACCTCGGCCGCTCCATCGAACCGGAAACCGTGACCATCACCGGGCTGTGGGCCGAGGACGGCACCCCGCTGGACCGCGCCCACCCCGGCCGGCTGGTGCGGCTGCACACCGACCCGCCGCTCGCCGAGGTGGCGCCAGCGACCATTTTGCGCAGGAACACAGAGTCTGCATGACCCCTATCCTGAACGTGCCCTTCCTCCCGGACGAGCACTACATCGCCTGCCTCGAGCAGTGCACGGCCGACCTGGACAGCGTGCATTTTTGCCTGGAGCACGAGCCTTGTCTCGACAGCCGTGTCCGGGTTGGAAACACGGGCGCGCCCGCCGAACATCTCGCCGGCCTGGCCCGGCTGCCCGGGGTGCGCAAGTACGCCCTGCTCAACAGCCGCTTTCACGACCCGCAGCTGCTGGTCAGCGGGCAGGGGCTGCAGCCGCTGGTGCGCACCCTCTCCGGGCTGCTCGACCGGGGACTGGTGGACGGCATCGTCTACTGCGACCACTACCTGCTGCAGCGGCTGGCCGACGATGCCCCGGAACTGGCCAGCCGGCTGGAGGCGGTGCCCGGGGTCAACACCATGCTCGACAGCTTCGCCAAGGTCGAGGCCCAGCTCGCCTACATCCGCGAGACCGGCTTCCGCAGCCCGGCCAAAATCATTCTCGACCGATCGCTCAACCGCGACCTGGACCGGCTGGCAACGCTCGCCCAGCGGCTGCGCGACCTGCAGCCGGGAATCCGCATCGAGCTGCTCGCCAACGAGGGGTGTTTGCCGCATTGCCCCTGCAAGCTCTCCCACGACGCCTACATCGCCCTGGCCAACCTGGACGGCCGGGACCTGACCCACGACCTCAACTGCCGGGCCGGCTGCATCCGCCTGCTCGAGGAACAGCCCCACCGGCTCTTACAGTCGCCCTTCATCCGGCCTGAGGACATCGACCTCTACCTCTACCACGTGGACACGATCAAGCTCTGCGGCCGCACCCTGGGCGCCCGCTTCCTCGAGAACGTGATCACCGCCTACCGCCGCCGGCGCTACGACGGCAACCTCCTCGACCTGCTCGACGCCACCGCCTGGCTGGCCGAGCGGCTCTATGTGGACAACCGCATGCTCTCCTTCGATTTCGCCGCCATGCTCGCCCAGTGCGACAACCGCTGCGACCAGTGCGGGTTCTGCCGGGAACTGTTCACCGCCATCGCCCACCCGCTGCCGCTGGTCATCGAAGACCGGCGGGTGCGCGCCGATTGACAGGCCCGCAGCCGACGGGTAAGCTGACGGCCTGCGCGTCCGCCGACAGTCGGCCGGCGCCTTGACTGCCCACCAGCCTGGAACTGCGCCATGCAATCCTTTGACGAACTGCTCGAGATTTCCACCACCATTCACGGCCACCTCTGCGCCGGCCAGGTGATCGGCGTGCGCATGGCCATGGCCGGGCTGGAACGCATCCACATCGACGATCCCCGGGGCGCGGACCGCAAGAAGCTCTACGTGCTGGTGGAGATCGACCGCTGCGCCACCGACGCCATCCAGTCGGTGACCGGCTGCAGCCTGGGCAAGCGTTCGCTGCGCTGGATGGATTTCGGCATCATGGCCGCGACCTTCGTCAACCTGGAGAGCGGTCGGGCGGTGCGGGTGACCGCGCGCGAGGAGGCGCGTGCCCTGGCCGACACCTACTGCCCGGAGATCACCGACAAGTACCGCCGCCAGCTCGAGGCTTACCGCCTGATGCCGCTGGATGAGCTGTTCACCTTCCAGGATGTGCAGGTCACCCTGCGCGACTGCGACCTGCCCGGCCGGCCGCTGCGCCGGGTGCAATGCGCCGGCTGCGGCGACTGGGTGCAGGACTGCCGCGAGGTCGAACAGGGCGGCCGGCTGCTCTGCCGGGCCTGCGCCGGCGAACGTTACTGGTCGCCCCTGCCCTGAACCCCCTGTCCCCTGCCGGCGCAGAGGCGTCCCTGCCCCGCCTGCGTACCTTCAGCGTTCACTGCCGCGAGCGTTACGGCCGGACCGTGGGCAAGATCCCGCTCCACCCGGGCTTGCCCTGCCCCAACCGCGCCCGTGGCGGCTGTGTGTTCTGCCGCCCGGCGAGCTTCACCCCCCTCTCCCTGCGGTCCGCCGACACCCTCGAAGAGCAGCTCCGCCGCGGCCGGCAGCTGCTCCTCGGCGACCGGTTTCGCCTTTTTTTCGGCTGTTTTCAGCAGGAAACCCCCACCGCCCTGGCCACCGGCCTGCTGCTGGAACGCTGTGCCATGGTCCTGGCCGAGCCGGACTGTGTCGGCCTGATTCTCTCCACCCGGCCGGACGCCATCGCCGCCGACCTGCCCTCTGCCCTGGCTGACCTCTGCCGCGCGACCGGCAAGGACTGCCTGGTCGAACTGGGGGTGCAGTCCATCCACCCCCGGAGCCTGCGCCTGCTCAACCGCAACCACGGGTACGGGAATTTCGTCGACGCCGTGGCGCGGCTGCACGCGGCCGGCCTGGAGGTGGGCGCGCACCTCATCCTCGGCATTCCGGGCGAGAGCGAGGCGGACATGCGCGCCAGCCTGGACGCGGTCTGCGCCCTTGGCGTGCAGGCGCTCAAGCTCCATCACCTGCAGGTGATCCGTGCCACTCCCCTGGAGGAGTGGTACCACCAGGGACGGGTCGCGGTGTTCGCCCTGGACGACTACCTGCGCCTCCTGCTGCGCCTCCTGCCGCACATCCCGGCACAGGTCACCCTGCACCGGCTCTGCGCCACCTCCCATCCCCGCCTGCTGGTGGCGCCGCGCTGGGGGCGGCTGGCCGCGGACCTGAGCGGACAGCTGCAGGCGCTGCTTGTTGCCGCGGACCTGCGCCAGGGGCAACGGGTTGGGGTGAACGGATGATCAGCCGAGCAGGCGGGCGAGCAGGGGCAGGCGGTTGCCGCGCCGCAGCCGCTTGAGGTAGCGGGGAAAATCGAGCTGATAGCGTCGCTGGTGGAACGGGCCGTTCTTCCGGGCCCGTTTGATCGCGGCGCGAGGGATGGCCACGGGGAAGGCGAGGACGATCACGTTGCTGCGCCGGCTCACCTGCATCTGCAGGAGCTGGCCGCCGCTGGCCTCCTCGAGGGCGGCCAGGGCGCGGTCGAAGCTCGGCCGATCGCCGCTCCACAGGTTGACCGCGAGCACGCCGTCGGCGTCCAGTCGGTCGAGCAGGGCACGGTGGAAGGCGGGCTCGAACACCGGCGCGGCCATGGCCCCGGGCGTAAAGATGTCGACCAGGGCCACCTGGTAGCCGCAGGCATCGGTTGCTTCGAGGAAGGTGACGGCGTCCTGCTGGAACAGGTGCAGGGTGTCCGCGTTCGGCAGGAGGAAATAGCGGCGGGCAAGATCGATGATCAGCCGCTCTCGTTCCACCACGTCGAGGCGGACGTGGGGCAGGTGGCGGTGCAGGAAGTGGACCATGCCGCCGCCGCCCAGGCCGAGCAGGAGCAGCCGCTGTAAGGTCTGCGGCAGGAGCAGGGCGGACATCATCCAGCGGGTGTAGGCGAGCTGCAGCACCCACGGGGTGCGCAGGTCGACACAGCTCTGCCGCTCGCCGGTGCCAAAGCGCAGGCAGCGGAGAGGACCCTCGTCCGTGACCAGCACCGGGTGGCTGCCGGTGTGATCGCTGTACACCAGCTGGGACATGGCCGTGCTCCAGGCAAGAAAAAGGCCGCACGCCGGAAGGCGGTGCGGCCGGTTTTTCGTCCGGGGTGGCGGGAGGTCGATGTGGCGGCGCGAACGCCCTTCAGCCTGGTCCCGCCGTGGTTAAACGAATGGGTCGGTTTTCATGCACGATGAAAATCAGCAGCCCCGGAGCCCTCAGCCGCCGGCCTTGGCCGGAGCCTGCTTGTCCAGGTCGGCGGCCGAGCCGGCGATGGCGCCGCGGTTCACCTTGATGCGCACGTTCTCGGCGATCTCCAGGGTGACGACGTTGTCAGTCATGCCGGCGATCTGGCCGTGGATGCCGCCGCCGGTGATGACCTTGTCGCCCTTCTTCAGGTTGGCCAGGTAGTTCTGATGCTCCTTGGCCTTCTTCTGCTGGGGGCGGATGAGCAGGAAATAGAAGACCACAAAGATGAGAATCAGCGGCACGAATTGGGCGATGGCGCCCATGCCGCCGGCAGCGGCCGGGGCGTCGGCGGCCCACGCAAGTCCAGTCATGAAAATTCCTCCGGTTGGTTAGTGTTCGGCGCCCGGTTGGTGCCGGAGCGCGTAGAAATGACGACGAAAGGCCAGGAACCGGTCCTCGCGGATGGCGTCCCGCATTCCGGCCATGAGCGTGCAGTAGTAGGTGATGTTGTGGATGCTGTTCAGCTGGTAGGCGAGGATTTCGCGACTCTGGAACAGGTGCCGCAGGTAGGCCCGCGAAAAGTGGCGGCAGGTGTAGCAGCCGCAGTTTTCGTCCAGGGGACGCTGGTCCTGCTGAAAACAGGCGTTTTTTATAACAACTCTGCCCTGTGAAGTAAAGAGCATTCCATTGCGGGCATTGCGCGTGGGCATGACGCAGTCGAACATGTCGATGCCGTGATAGACCCCCTCGACCAGGTCCTCGGGCGTGCCCACCCCCATCAGGTAGCGTGGGTGGTCGGCCGGCAGGTGGTCGGCCGTGGCCGCCAGCATCTCGAGCATCAGCTCCTTGGGCTCGCCCACCGACAGGCCGCCCAGCGCGTAGCCGTCGAAGCCGATGGTGGTCAGCTGGTCCAGGGCTGCACGCCGCAGGTCCGGGTACATGCCGCCCTGGACGATGCCAAACAGCAGCTGGCCGGTTTCGGCCTGCGCCTCCCGGCAGCGCCTGGCCCAGCGGCCGGTGAGAGCCGTGGCCCGGGCGGCGGTGTCCCGGTCCGCCGGGTAGGGAATGCAGGTGTCGAGCACCATCATGATGTCCGAACCGAGCGCCTCCTGCACGCGGATGGCCTCCTCCGGACTGAGGAACCGGCGGGAGCCGTCCAGGTGCGAGCGGAAGGCCGCGCCTTCCTCGGTGATCTTGGCCAGGTCCTGCAGGCTGAAGATCTGGAACCCACCCGAATCGGTGAGGATCGGTCGATCCCAGTGCATGAACCAGTGCAGCCCGCCGAAGCTGCGGATGAGCTCGTGGCCGGGCCGCAGGAACAGGTGGTAGGTGTTGCCGAGGATGATCTGCGCGCCGGCCTCGACCAGGTTCTCCGGGGTCATGGCCTTGACCGTGGCCTGGGTGCCCACCGGCATGAACACCGGCGTGGAAAAGGTGCCGTGCAGGGTCACGACCTCGCCGCAGCGGGCCGCGCACTCGCTCGACCGGGCGATGAGGCGATAGGGCGAGCCGGTGGTCATGGCCGCAGGACGGTGCCAAGCCGCGGCAACTGTTTACTGCACATCGACGATGGTCACCTGGAAGTGGAGCGCTTCACCGGCCAGGGGATGGTTGAAATCCACCGTGGCGGTGGTCTCGGTGAGGGCGGTGACCACGCCGGTGAGTTCGTGCTCTTCCGGGCTGACGGCGGTGATCTGCGCACCCACGGTGCGGCCCTCCGGGGGCAGGCGGTCGAGCGGCACCTCGATGAGCGCGTCCTCGATCACCGGACCGTACCCATCCTCGGGCGAGATGTGCACGGTGGCGCTGTCCCCCCGGCGCAGACCTTCCAGGGCCTTTTCCAGACCGGCGATGAGGGTCTCGGTGCCGTGGGTGTAGGTGAGCGGCTCGTCGTCCACGTTGGAGTCGATGGTGTCCCCGTTGTCCAGGGTAAGGGTGTAGGTGATGGCAACGGTCCTGCCTTCGCTGATGATCATGGGTGCCTCGCGGGTGTCCGGGTTGCCGGTGCGGGAGGTCCGCGCCGGCCGCTCTGCCGGCCGCGGGGCCGGACAGCATGGGCACATGCTATAAACCGCGCCGGGGACAATTGCAAGGGGGGCAGGTGCAGGCAAAGAGGTGCGCCACCCGTTCCTCGAGTGAATCCCGCTGTCGCAGGATGGAGGCGTGCAGGCGAAACTGGACCGCGGCCCGGTGCAGGTTCTGCGCCGGTCGGGTGATGGTGAAGTACCGGTCGCCGGCCAGGTGGTCGGTGAAAAAGCGCAGGCCCAACTCATAGCTGATCAGCCGGACCGATTCCACCACCAGCGCTCGGTCCGCCGGTCCGAGCAGGTCGCCGGCCGCGTCCCGGTAGCCGGTGACGAGGGCCTGGAATAACTCGGCCGCGAACGGCTCGCCCTCCCCTGCCTCCCCCTCCTCGCCCAGCCGGTTGCAGCAGGAACGCAGGCAGTCGCCCAGGTCGTGGAGGAGCAGCCCGGGCTTGACCGTGTCCAGGTCGATGAGGGCGATGGCCCGGTCCTCGCTCGCGGCAAAGAGCAGGTTGGCGCTCTTCGGGTCGCCGTGGATCACCTGCTGGCGCAACCGGTCACGGGCCGCCTCGAGGGATCCGGCCGCAGAACGGTGGGTTTCGATGGTGGCGGCGCACAACCGCTCCAGTTCGTTGCGCGGTGGCCGCGGCGGGCCGAGGGCGTCGTAGTGGGCGAGGTAGCACGGGGTGATGTGGAAGTCGGGCAGCGGGTCGGCCAGGGCGAGCGGGTCGAGATCGGCGACGAGATGGTGGAACCGGCCGAGCAGGCCGCCGATGGCGCGCACCTGCGGTGCGCTCAGCGGCGGCGTCAGGGTGCGCGCCGGGCCGATGTGGGAGAGCAGCCGCCAGCAGCAGCCGGCCGCATCGACAAAGCAGTCCGCCCCATCCGGACTGGTGCGCAGCCGAAAGGTGATCGGCGGGTCGGCCGCAGCCAGGTGGCGGGTGACGAGCCGCATGTTGGCCATGACCGCCTGCGGGTCGGCGAACACCTGCGGGTGGAGGCGCTGCAGCACCACGGGTTCGCCCCGCTCCGGCACCACCAGCCAGGTGTGGTTGATGTTGCCCTCTCCCAGGGGAGTGAGGCTGCGGACAGTCTGGCCGGGCAGGAAGAAATCGAGGGCAACGCTGGTGTGCATGGGCGTATCCGGGTGGAGGTCTCTGCGGCCGGCACCCGCCGGCGCGGCCCCAGCATACCCGGCCGATACGTCCCTGTCATGGGGAAGCGGTGCGGATCGTCTCAGGCCGGCTCAGCCACCATGCGCCTGATCCGCGTCACCACCTCGGCCGCGGCCGTTTCGACCTCGGGCGACATCTCTTGGGTGAACTCGCTGATCGCCTTGACCTCAATGAGGATGATCCGCAGGTCGGTCGGCATCTCCTCGGGGAAACAGACGTAGCCGGTCTTCAGGGTGGCGCCGAGGGTGATGGCGTGGGAATGGGCCAGGCGGTGGGTGGTGAAGATGTCGTCCAGGCCGAGTTCGAGGATGGTGCCCGGTGGGTGGCCGAGCAGGCAGGCATCGACGATGATCGCCCGCCGGAACCCCTTGATCCGGTCCATCACCTCCAGCCCGACCGTGTACACCACCTCGGTCCGGCAGGCCAGCCCGGCCCGTTCCAGTTCCTCAACGACGACCACGCCGGCGCGGTCATCCTGGAGATAGGGATTGCCGATGCCGACAACAATGCAGTGTTCATCCATGTTCTTCCCCGGTTGCGGTCAGGTCGCGGGCCGTGTGCACCGTGCTTACCATCTTCTCCATGGCCTGCCCTGGAGGAACAGCATATAGCCGCGGAACTCCCTGATCTGGTTCAAGGCGTCGCCCACAGCACCGCTGTCATTGCGTTTCAAGGAAGTAGAGCTGCCGCGGTGAAAAAACGAAGTGAAGCCCAGGCGGATTCTGAAGAACGCGCGCTCATTTTTATTGTGCACAGTTTGCATAACACGAACAGGATGAGTGCGTTGTGCCGCAGTGGGCTTGATGGCACACCGGAAACACTTTCCGCTTTTTCTGCAATAATGGGTGCAGAGTACAGGAAATATTTTCCGGAACGAGGCCGATGCCTGGAGGACCAGGTGCCTGGCGGTGTGGCCCCGAACCGGGCTGGCGAGCCGGCCAGGAGAGATGCGGAAAAAGCGGTGGAGACCGGTGACTGAGGCGGGCGGAAATGGTCGGAAAGCGGTTGGCAGGGCCTGGTTGCCGGCCGTGGCCCCATCCCGCCGGCGACGGGATGGGGCGGGACGATCAGTTCGCGCCGGGGCACAAGGCCCGGGCCCGGGCGTCGCGGGAACTCAGGCAGCGCACCAGCACCGCCTGTTCGCGGCCGGTGAGTACCGCGCCCTCGTCCACCATGTCGCTGATGGTCCGTTTCCAGTACAGGCTGCCCCGGCCTTCGGCCATCTTCGGGCAGATGTAGTCGAGCTTGTGGCAGGAGGCGCACTGGGCGCGCAGCAGGGTCGGGCAGTCCTGTTCAGCCCCGGCCGCGGTAGCGGCAAGGGTTGCGAGCACGAACAGCGCGGCCGGCACCAGCCGGCGCAGGGACGATGGTGTTGTGGTCTCGGGCATGGGGCCTCCTTGCTTCCATCCGGAAGAAAAAAACCGCCGCACGAGGCGGCGGTTTTGGGGGAATTGTGCGGGCCGGCCCGGGGCAGGCAACCCGCCCGCACGGCTGATCAGGGTCTGCGACCTGGCCTGAGCGGTGCCTCAGTGCGAGAACAGTGGCAGATGCTTGGCGGACATCTTGTACAGAAACACGCCCACCGAGATGACGCCCAGGGACAGCAGGAACTCCATCCACGAGGGGGCGTAGGTGAAGCCGCGCCAGCTGTTGTACTGCTCCATGCTGAACAGGTTGACATTCATCCGGTTGAGCAGCACGCCGACGATAACCACCATGTTCACCGCAAACAGCAGCTGCACGTTGGTGCGGACCTTTTTCATGGCGAGCAGAACGATGGGCAGGATGACGCCCAGCACCATCTCGAGCAGGTACATGTTGCCCTCCACCGAGCCGTCCACCGCCATCGAGGGGCTGGCCACGGTGAACAACTGGTAGAGTTTCAGGAGCAGGTAGAAGCTGAGCACGATCAGGAGGCCGCGGGCAAGCCCGAAGAAGATCTCGTTGTCCACCTCGTGGTGGAGGAACTTCTTGCTCAGCATGGTCTCGAAACTGACCATGGCCAGGCCCATGGCCACGGCGGACACCAGGAAGTGGAAGGGCAGCTTGGGGTCCCACCACAGCGGCGACATCTTCGACGGGGCGATCAGGAACACCGCGCCCAGGGACGACTGGTGCAGGGTGGAGAGCATCACGCCGAAGATGACCGCGCCCACCATGATCTTGCCCACCGCCCGCCGGGCCTTTTCCCAGCCCAGCCGCTCGAACAGCATGGGGCTGAACTCCAGCCCGAGCGTGGTGGTATAGAAGATGACGTGCATGGCCACGACCCACATGACCGAATGGTACTGCCACATGATGCCCGGATGCCACAGGCGGAAGGGGTGGCCGATGTCGAAGAACAGGGCCACCACCGCCATCAGGTAGCCGAGAAAGGCGGTGAGGATGGCCGGCCGGACGATGGGCCGGTACTTCTTCCAGTTGAACAGGTAGACCGCACAGGCGATGATGAAGCCGCCGGCGGCCATGGCAATGCCGCCGAGTACGTCCAGGCCGAGCCAGAAGCCCCAGGGATAGCCGTCGTTGAGGTTGGTGGTCGCGCCCAGGCCGTAGATCATTCGATACAGGGCGACCAGACTGCCGACGATGATCAGCGCCACCATGATGATGGTCGCCGGCGTCCAGGTCTTAATGTTCGGATTCGATTCCATTGTGTCTCACCTCATATCCAGAATGACGAAGTTGTTCGACAACCGCGCTGATAACTTTCTCCATTCCAGCCTCCACCTCGGGTGAGAGGCCGATACCGACGTCGAGCCGCTTGGGCTCGACGCCGTACAGGGTCAGGTGTCCGGGCAGGGCATCGGTGAGTTCCGCCGCGGCGAGCACATCGCAGATACCCAGCTGGTGCGGGGTGGTTCGGTTCAGGAAGGCCTTGGGCACATGCTCGTTTTCAACCATGATGACCGTTCCCGGTTCCCGCTCGTCGCGCAGGGCATCGATCAGGATCACATGGTCCTTGCCGTCGAGCATGGGCAGCAGCTCGAAGCCCGCCGTACCGCCATCGACACACTCCACCGAGGCCGGCAGGGTGTAGCGGCGGCTCAGTTCGGCAACGGCCGTGCACCCCACGCCTTCGTCACCGATGAGCAGGTTGCCGATGCCCAGCACCAGTGCCCGCCTGTTCAGCACCCCGTCGCTCACAGGACCTTGACCTTGCCCAGCGGGGTCTTTTTGCCGTCCACCAGGTGGATGGCGCAGGCAATGCACGGATCAAAGGAGTGGATCGTGCGCAGGACCTCCAGCGGCAGTTCCGGATCGGCGACCGGGTTGCCCACCAGCGAGGCCTCGTAGGGACCGAGTTCGTCCGCATCGTTGCGCGGGCCGGCATTCCAGGTGGAAGGCACCACGCACTGGTAGTTCTTGATCTTGCCGTTGTCGATGACGATCCAGTGGGAGAGCATGCCGCGCGGGGCCTCGTGGAAGCCGGCGCCGCGCTGTTCGCCTTTCGGGAACACCGGGGTGTTGAAGGTGGTGTAGTCACCCTTGCCGATGTTGTCGATGAGGGCCTGCCACTGCGCACCCAGGTTGTCGTGGAGCACGGCGCAGCGGATGACCCGGGCGGCAATGCGGCCGATGGTCGAGTGCAGGGCGTCGATGCCCACCGTGGCGCCCGCTATGGCCGAGACGGTCTTGAGTGTGTTGTCGACATAGGTTTTGGTTGGTTCGTGACCGGCCAGGTACATGGCCACCACGTGCGGCAGCGGGCCGACCTGGGCCGGCTTGCCGAGGTAGGTGGGTGCCTTGACCCAGGAGTACTTCTTGTCGTAGTCGTAGCCGGTATAGTCGGGCACGGTCTCCTCGTCGTAGGGCGAACGGTCCCAGGCGCCGTTGTACCAGGCGTGCTTGATCGATTCCTTGATGCCTTCGTGGAGGGTCTTCTCCCGCTGGCTGGCCAGCGGCGCGAACTGACCGATATCGCCGGCCGGAATGTAGCCGCCGGGCAGGGCGAATTGTGTGCCCTTGGTGTCCATGGGCATGTCGGGTACGGACAGGTAGTTGAGCACACCGGCGCCGTAGGTGGTCCAGTCGGCGTAGAAGGCGCCGATGGCGGCCACGTCGGTGAGCATGGCCTGGTTGATGAAGTCGCCCACCTCGTCGATGAGCGTTTTGATCTGGTAGAGCTTCTGCACCGTCAGGTTGGCCGGGTTGTCCGGGTTGATCGGGTTGGACACGCCACCCACCGCCAGGTTCTGGACATGGGGCGTCTTGCTGCCGAGAATGGCTACCATTTGGTTGATCTTGCGTTGGTATTCGAGTGCCTGCAGGTAGTGGGTGGCGGCCAGCAGGTTGACCTCGGGCGACAGCTTCATGGCCGGATGGCCCCAGTAACCGCTGGCGAAGATGCCCAGCTGGCCGCTGGCGATGAACTTCTTCAGCCGGTCCTGTACCGCCTTGATCTCCTGGGGGCTGTTGCCCTTCCAGTCGGAGAGCTTCTGGCCGAGTTTAGCTGTTTCCTGCACGTCGGCGGTGGTGGCGCTGACGATGTCCACCCAGTCGAGTGCGCACAGGTGGTAGAAATGGACCATGTGATCGTGGATGCCGTGGCCGCCGATGATCAGGTTGCGGATGTACTGGGCGTTGAGCGGGATCTCCATTTTCAGGGCGTCTTCCACGGCCCGCACCGAGGCGATGGCGTGCACGGTGGTGCACACACCGCAGATGCGCTGGGTATAGGCCCAGGCGTCGCGCGGGTCGCGACCCTTGAGAATCACTTCGATGCCGCGCCACATCTGCCCGGACGACCAGGCATTGGTGACCTTGCCGTTGTCCACCTCGCAGTCGATGCGCAGATGCCCCTCGATTCTGGTGACCGGATCAATGGATATCTTCTTGGCCATGTGTGTTCTCCTTTTTCCTCATTCGGCAAGCAGCCTTGCCGCGATGGTCGTTGTTCTCGGAAAGGACGCTGATCAGCGGGGCTTACGCCTTGTCCTCTTTTTCTGCCTGGTTTTTGTTCTTGTCCATTTTCTGGGTCACGACCCGCAAGGCGGTGCCGGCCGCGAGCAGAGTGCCGATCAGGGCGGGAACGTGGGAGACGTACTCCCAGGTGTAATCCGGGTAGACATCGCTGTTGATCTTCGGATTGAAGCCGAGCTTGTCGAAGTCGACCCCGGCCAGGAAGAGATACTGGGTGCCGCCGGCCTCGTCCATGCCGTAGACGTGGTCCACGTACGTGGCCACCACCTGCTCGGTGCGCTCGTCGCCGTCCACCCGCTTGACCGGGTAGGCGTAGGTGTCACCGGGCTTGAGCGCCAGCCGCCGTTTCGCCTCCTCGCGCAGGTCGGCGACCTTGCCGAAGATCGAGGCGCCGGTGGGGCAGGCCTCGCAGCAGGCCGAATAGCGGCCCTGGGCGTACAGGTGGTTGCACAGCTGGCACTTGACCACCGATGGCGAGGCCTTTTCGAATTCATAGGTGGGGATGCCGAACGGGCAGGCGATCTGGCAGTACCGGCAACCGAAGCACCTGTTATTGTTGTAGGTGACGATGCCGGTGTCCGGGTGTTTCTGCAGGGCGGCCACCGGGCAGACCGACACGCAGGCCGGCTCGATGCAGTGCAGGCAGTGGTACTTGAGGAAGGAGAATCCCGGTGAACCAGAATGCACCGGTTGGGTGGCCCCGTCCCCGCGGTATGCCTTGATGATGCACAAGGTCTGCGAGGAGAGATTGTCCGGGGCGTCGTAGATCGGATTGTCTGCAGGCCGTTCGAAGGGAATGTGACCGGCGGTCTCCTTGTGGTAGAGGGCACCGCCGGGTTCCGAGTTGGCCTTCTTGCAGGCGACCATACAGGACATGCAGCCGATGCACAGGGTGGCATCGTAGAGGATACCCACCGCCTCGGGGGGCAGTTCCCCCTTCTGTCGTTCCGCGCGGGCGGGGGTGGCCCCGGCGGACAGCATCAGGCCTGCCCCGGCCGTGAACTTGAGGAAATCTCGTCTGTTGATTGCCATGGCTTCAGTCTCCCGTGCTGGATCCGTCACCCTTGCCGCCCCGGGTTGCCAGGGCCACTGTCACCGCGCCCACGGCCGCGCCGCCAACACCATAGGCGAAGTTCTTCGCGCCGCCGCCCTTGGGCGGGATGGTGTCCGGCTGTTGGGCCGGCGGGGTGGGGAAGACCACCTTGGCCTTGGCGAACAGCGGGCTGTGGAAGCCGACCTTCTCCTCGGAGCAGCCGAAGCAGGGCGAGCCGGTGGCCACCGGCCAGCAGCCCGGGGTGTCGTTGAAGGGCAGGGTGGAGCAGTTGTTGTAGGTTTCCGGACCCTTGCAGCCCAGCTTGTACAGGCAGTAGCCCGCCTGGTGGCCGGCGTCGCCGAACTCCTCGGCAAAGCGGCCGGCGTCGAAGTGGGGCCGCCGCTCGCAATTCTCGTGGATGATGCGGCTGTAGGCGAACTTGGGCCGTCCCTTGTCGTCCAGGGCCGGGAGCTTGTTGAAGGTGAGGAAGTGGATGACCGTGGACAGGAAGTTGTACGGATTGGGCGGGCAGCCGGGGATGTTCACCACCGGAATGCCCTTGGGCTTGAGGATTTCGTGCACCGGCGTGGCCCCGGTGGGGTTGGGATCGGCGGACGGCACCCCGCCCCAGGAGGCGCAGGAGCCGATGGCGATCACCGCGGCGGCCAGCGGCGCGGTCTCGTTGAGGATTTCCAGCACCGGCTTGCCGGCGATCATGCAGTAGACGCCGCCGTCCTTGACCGGGATGGCGCCGTCGACCACGAGGATGAACTTGCCCTTCTGCTCCTCGATGATTTTGGCGCGGTGCGCCTCGGCCTGGTGACCGGCGCCGGCGTTGAGGGTCTCGGAGTACTCGAGCGAGATCAGGTCGAAGATGAGATGTTCCAGGGTCGGGTGCCCGGTGCGCAGCAGGCTTTCGATGCAGCCGGTGCACTCCTGGCCCGAGAGCCAGATGACCGGAGGTCGCTGCGCGGAGGTGACCGCCTCGGCGATGCGGGGGGCCATGCTCACCGGCAGACCCATGGTCGCTGCCACCGCGGTACAGAATTTCATGAAATCCCTGCGCGTGACAGCACTCAACAAAGTATTGCCGTTGCCTATGCCTTTCGACTCCATCCGCCACCTCCTTACAGTGCGATGTCTTCTGTTGCGGTTAGTTGACGATCAAATCCACCTCAATCGAAAAAAATGTCAGGGCGGGATTGCCCGATGGTTGGTGTATAGTGGGAAAAAAATGCACCTGCAATTATTTTTTTATTTTGCACAACACGCACAATCGGCAACAGTTCGGGCGGCGGAGAGCGTTCTTCCCGGACCGGAGGAGCCTCTCTGCCCACGGACTGCGTACCGGCACAGGCGAACGCAAACAGGGGATTAGGACAGGCAGGAGCAAAGGGGGGGGCAGCGGGTGGAACGGACAGCGGCGGGCAGGCACAGGCGAACAGGGCGGGCGTGGGCGGCGGTGGCGGGTTGGCTGCTGGTCATCTGGGGGGCCATTCCCCTGGCCGGCGCTCTCCGGGAGTTCGTCGCCGTGCGCGGTGGCCGGCACCTCTTTCTCTGGGCCACCCTGATTGCGCTTGCCGCGCTCGGCGTCCGGCTTTTGCGGACGGCGGCGCGACCCGCTCTGACGCCGGCGCGGCTGCTGGTCCTGGCCGCGGTGGCCAGCGTGTTTGCCGGCCTGGTCTGGTCGCTGCGGGACAACCCGGAGGAGGCGCTCCACTCTGTGCAGTACGCCGTGCTCGGTGCGCTGCTGTTGCGTGCCCTGGGCCGTCACCTGGGCGGCCTGGCCGGGTACGCGGCCGCGGCCATGGCCGGTATCGGCCTGGGCATCATCGATGAACTCATCCAGTGGCTGGTGCCGGGCCGCACCTTCGATTACCGCGACCTGGGCATCAACGGCCTGAGCGCGGTGCTTTCGCTGGCGGCCATGGGTGCCGTTCCGGGACAACGTTCGGTCCGTCGCCGTGTCCGGCTCCGGGACTGGCGGCCGGTACTGCTGCTCGCCGCGGCCGACCTCCTGCTGCTGCTTTTCTGCCTGAGCAACACCCCGGAGTTGCAAGGCCGGTATGCGCGCCTGCTGCCGGCCGCAGCCGCCCTGGACGAGGTGACCGCCGAGTACGGTCACCGTCACGTGGACGCGGTCGCCGGGGTGTTCCGCTCGCGCCTCGACCGGGCGGAACTGGCCCGCCAGGACCGGGAACGGGGGGCGGAGGTGGCGGCCATCCTCGACCGCTACGCCGGCGAGGAGCAGTACCGCGCCTTTCTCGCCCGCTACCCGGCGCACCGGGACCCGTTGGTGGCCGAGGCCCGGGTGCATTTGTTCCGCCGCGACCGCTACGCCTTCCTCGCCGACCAGGCCAGGGACGACCCGGACCTGCGGCAGCAGTACGTGCGCATCGCCATGGGCGAAAACCGGATCATGGAGACGGTCTTCCCCACCGTGCTCGGTCATTCCGGCTACCGCTGGCCGCCGCCCCTGCGGGCCACACTCGCCACCTGGGCCGGTCCGGCCGCGCCCTACCGGAGCCCCGTGAGCAGCGAACTGATCACCGTGGCCCCCCGCTTCGTGCTGCAGACCCTGGTGCTCCTGCTGCTCGTCCCGGTCCTGTGGGGCGTGCTCCGGGTGGGGCGCCGGGAGCGCTGACCGCGCCGCCGACCTCTCTCCGGCCCGGTCAATCTGTCATTCGGGAGGCGCTGTCTCCACCCGGGTGAGCAGCCAGCCGCCGAGCACGAACAGCAGCAGCAGGCTGAGCACCCCCCAGCGGCTGTGACCGCTCAGTCGCCCCACCAGCCCCATCAGCAGGGGGCCGGTGATGGCCGCGAACTTGCCGGCCACGTTGTAGAAGCCGAAATACTCGCCGCTCTTTTCCGCCGGGATGAGCCGGCCGAAGGTGGAGCGGCTGAGCGCCTGGATACCGCCCATGGACGAGGCCACGAGAAAGGCGAGCAGCCAGAAGCAGCCGGTCTGCAGCCGCTGGTCGGCGATGGCGGGCAGCAGGAAGGCGAGCAGGGTGACCAGGCAGTAGACGCCGATGCCGGCCAGGAGCAGGCGCCGGGCGGAAAAGGTGGCGGCCAGGCGACCGTAGACGAGGGCGCAGGGCCAGGCCACCACCTGGATGAACAGCAGCACGCCGATGAGCAGGGGCACGCTGAAGCCGAGATCGTGACCGTAGGCAATGGCCATGGTGATGATCGTGTCGACGCCGTCGATGTAGAAGAAATAGGCGAGCAGGAAGAGAAAGGCCGGCCGGTGGCTGCGCACCTCGGCAAAGGTGCGGCCAAGCCGCCGCAGGCTGTCGGCCAGCGGTGCGGCCACCGGGTCGAGGCCGTACCGCTGGCGCAGGTGCCTGAGGGCCGGCAGGGAGAAGAGCAGCCACCACAGGGCGACAACGGCAAAACCGATGCGGGTCTCCCGGGCCGGCAGGCCGCTGTCCAGGCCGCCGCTGGCGAGCAGGCCGATCACGATCAGGAAGGGCAGGACCGAGCCAATGTAGCCGAAGCCGTAGCCCCGGGCGGAGACCGTGTCCATGCGCTCGGGCCTGGTCACATCGACGAGGAAGGCGTCATAGAAGATGTTGGCCCCGCCCCAGCCGATGCGGGCCAGGGCGAAGAGGAGCAGGCAGAGGAACCCCTGGCCGGGTTGGACCAGGGGCAGCGCCAGGCAACCCATCAGGCCGAGGGCAAGGAACGCGGCGAAGAACGGTTTCTTCCGGCCGCGATAGTCGGCCAGGGCGCCGAGCAGCGGCGCCAGCAGGGCCAGGGTGAGGGAGGCGGCGGCGTTGGCGAGACCCCAGTTGGCGGTGGCAACTGCATCGGGCAGGGTGGCACCGATCACCCCCTTGTAATAGAGGGGCATGACCGCGGTGACCATGACCAGCACAAAGGCCGAGTTGGCGACGTCGTACAGGACCCAACTGCGTTCGTCGCGGGTCAGGCGGAGGGAGGGGAGCATGGCTGTCGGCGGTGGAGGGGGATCGGCGCCGGACGGCGACCTGGCCAGCCGGCTGGCCGCAGGGTAGCGGGCACGGGCGGAATGTCAAGGCCATCCTTGCCACAATGGCGCACGCCTGAGAGGGTTGGGCTCGCCTTTTCCGTGCCGGCCGCTATACTCGCGCAAGCGGCCTGGGTTGCCGCTCCCGAAGAACGGACCGCACCAATCTCCCCTGTCCCTGCACAAGCGCCCATGAACACCTCCCAACCTGATCCCCGTCCCCTGCCCGGCGAGCCGCCTGCGCCCGCACCTGTTGACCGGCCGGCAGCGGCCCGTCTTGTGGCCGCCCGTTTCGCCACCGACCTGGGCCGGGCGGTGGGCGAGTATGCCCGCCTGACCGGGCGGCATGACCCGTTGGGGCTGGAGGAACGGGAGGAATTGGAAGAGGAACTGCTCGCCCTGCTGCCCACCTATCGCCGCCCGACCCATGACGCGGCCAGCGAATACCGGCTGTTCGTCGATCCGGACTGCGGCCCGGACGAGGACACCGGCGCAGCGGGCCACGACTGGCAGCACCGGGCCTACCGGACCTATCTCGGCCTGGTGCGGGCCGGCGGCCTGAGCCGGCGGGCGGCACTCACCGAGGTGTGCGCCCGCTTCCCGTTCGCCGACGAGGCGGCGGCGCTGGCCGTCCTGCGCGCGGAACGGGAGGCGGTCATCCGCCGCTGGCAGCAGAGCGCCCCCTGCATGGTCCAGACCCTGCTCGACGAGCGCTGGAGCGGCCTGCTGCCGGAGGACTGAGCGATGCCGCGCTTTTTGCCCTGATCCCGCTTCCCGGCTTGCGCTGGCGCGGTGATGCGGCTATCATGACGACCCTGTCGCGACGGTGCCCGCCCGGATCTCCGGCGGCCGGCCGTCGCCCGTCCGTCAACCGCCGCGCCGAGCCGCCCATGCACACCATCTCCGCCGATCCTGCCAACGCCTCCGCCATCCTGCTCATCCACTGCCCGGACAACAAGGGCATCGTCGCCACGGTCAGCGAATTCATCTACAGGAACAACGGCAACATCACCGCCCTCGCCCAGCACGTGGACCAGGACCAGCAGGTCTTCTTCATGCGCATCGAGTGGGAACTGGACGGGTTCATCATCCCGGACGACAAGATCGGCGAATACTTCGACACCCTCATCGCCAAGAAGTACGACATGCAATGGCAGCTGCACTTCTCCAGCGAGGTGCCGCGCCTGGCGATCTTCGTCTCCCGCCAGCCGCACTGCCTCTACGACCTGCTCGCCCGCTGGAAGTCGGGTGAGCTGGAGGTGGCCATCCCCCTCATCATCAGCAACCACGAGGACCTGCGGCCGGTGGCCGAACAGTTCGGGGTGGACTTCCATCACTTCGCGATCTGCGGTGACACCAAGGGCGAGCAGGAGGAGGCCCAGCTCGAACTGCTCGCCAAACACCGGGTGGAGTGCATCGTTCTCGCCCGCTACATGCAGATCCTCTCAGCCGAGTTCATCGGCCGCTACCGCAACCGCATCATCAACATCCACCACAGCTTCCTGCCCGCCTTCCCCGGCGCCCGGCCCTACCATTCCGCCTACGAGCGGGGGGTGAAGATCATCGGCGCCACCAGCCACTACGTCACCGAAGAACTGGACGCCGGGCCGATCATCGCCCAGAACGTCATCCGCGTCAGCCACGCCGATGCGGTGGCGGACCTGATGCGCAAGGGCCGCGACCTGGAGAAGGTGGTCCTGTCGCAGGCGGTCTGGCACCACCTGCAGCGCCAGATCCTCGTCTACCGGAACCGTACCGTGGTGTTTGCCTGAGCCGCTGCGGGTTCAGGTTTGCTCAGGTTCTTCGATGATGCGGGCGCCCGGGGGCGGCTCGTCCATCTCGAACAGGTGGAACTCGAGCATGCCGTCCATGATCTGAAAGGTGGCCACGTAGCGGCCGGGGTCGTCAGGCACGGCGGTGTTGGTCGTGTAGATGCCGAGAAAGCGGTCCTGCAGGGGCATGTCCGGGTCCACCAGCACCCACATGAGTGGCGCGTCGTTGCCCTTGGTCTGCACAGTGAGGATCTGCCCGCCGACGGGGATGGGGATGGCCTGCAGCCGGTTCGGCTGGAGTTCCAATTTCCAGATGGTCTTCATAGAGGTTTCCAGGTCGATGGCCGCCGGATGGACGGCGGAGAACGGGGACGCGACCGGTCGCGGTCGCGGTCTTTGCCTGCTTGGCCCCGGCCGGTTGCGGCCGAAACACCCTTTGTACCGGTAAGCCGCTGGGCGCGCAAGTTGATCCTTGCGGATTCTGGTGATTCTGTTATCTGTGCACTACCTTACACCTCCATCCGGCGACGTCCGGCGGTCTGCCGCGCCGCTGCACCACCATTCACCATCCAGGATCAGCCCATGAACTTTCCCTTTGACTTGTCGGCCTTCCGGCCGCTGCGCCTGACCGTCGATCAAACCGGGTTGGACGCGGACCAGCGCGCCACCCTTGAGAAGAATATCGCCCTGGTGCGCGACAGCATCGTCTTCTTCACAGCCCTGGCGAACACCAAGGGACTGGGTGGCCATACCGGCGGCGCCTTTGACATCGTGCCCGAGGTGCTCATCGCCGACGGCTTCATGAAGGGCTCGGACGCGTTCCACCCGGTTTACTTCGACGAGGCCGGCCACCGCGTGGCCCTGCAGTACATCATGAGCGTACTCAACGGCTACAAGCCGGCCGAATCCCTGCTCCACTACCGGGAATTCGGCAAGGGCTACTACGGCCACCCCGAGCGCAGCGACGCGGACGGCATCTTCTTCAGCTCCGGCCGGCTCGGCCACCTGTGGAGCCATGTCAACGGCGTGGCCGAGGCCGGCGCCGGCCAGACGGTCTTCCTGTTCGGCAGCGACGGCTCCCAGCAGGAAGGCGGTGACGCCGAGGCGGCCCGCTACGCGGTGGCCCGGCAACTGCCGGTGAAACTCCTGCTCGACGACAACAACGTCACCATCGCCGGCCACCCCACCGACTACATGCCCGGCTACGACCTGGCCCGCACCCTGAGCGGCCACGGCCTGGCGGTGCAGACCTGCGACGGCGAGGACCTGGACGCCCTGTTCACCGCCGTGCGCACGGCGATCACCACCCCCGGCCCGGCGGCGGTGGTCATCAAGCGCAAGATGGCCGTGGGCGTGCCCGGCATCGAGGGGCTGCCCAAGGGCCACGACGTCATCCCGGTGGCCATGGCCATCGACTACCTCGCCGGCCGCGGCCACGAGGCGGCCGTGGCCCTGCTCCGCCAGCCGCCGGCCAAGGGCGTCAAGACCGAGTACCGCGGCAGCACGCCGGAGTTCGCCAAGAATCGGGACGAGTTCGGCCGCATCGTCTGCGACCTGATCGGCGAACTGGACGAGCCCGCCCGCCGGGTGCTGGTGGTCGATAGCGACCTGGAGGGTTCCTGCGGCCTGCACCACGTGCGCAAACGCTGCCCCCAGGTGTACGTCAACGCGGGCATCATGGAGCGCAACAACTTCTCCGTGGCCGCGGGCTTCGGCGCCCAGCCCGGTCGGCAGGGCATCTTCGGCACCTTCGCCGCCTTCCAGGAGATGGTCATCTCCGAGATCACCATGGCCCGGCTCAACCAGGCCAACGTGCTCGCCCACTTCTCTCATTCCGGGGTGGACGACATGGCGGACAACACCTGCCATTTCGGCATCAACAACCTCTTTGCCGACAACGGCCTGGCCGAGCATGACCGCACCCGGCTCTACTTCCCGGCCGACGCCCTGCAGCTGGAGGCGATCCTGCGCCGGGTGTTCCCTGAGCCAGGCTTGCGCTTCGTCTACTCCACCCGCTCGGGCACGCCCTTCATCCTCGACGAGCAGGGCAACCGCCGCTTCGGCGAGGGCTACACCTTCACCCCGGATACGGACGAGGTCATCCGGCCGGGACGTGACGGCTGGATCGTCAGCTACGGCGAGATGCTCTACCGCTGCCTGCACGTGGTCGAACTGCTCCGCGAGGAGGGGGTGGAGATCGGCCTGGTGAACAAGCCGGTGCTGAACGTGGTCGACGAAACCATGCTCGCCACCCTGGGCACGAGCCCCCTGGTGCTGGTGGTCGAAACCCAGAACGTCAAGACCGGCCTGGGCAGCCGCTTCGGCAGCTGGCTGCTCGAGCGCGGCTACGCCCCGAAGTTCGGCTTCATGGGCAGCTGGAAGGACGGCCAGGGCGGCCTGGGCGAGCAGATCCCCTACCAGGGACTGGGCACGGAGGCCATCCGCGAGCGGGTGCTGCAGCTGCGCCAGGGCTGAGCTGCGCCGCATCCGGGTGGACCCCTCAAGGGGGGACCGCCACCACCGGAGCTTCCCGCGAGGAGGCTCCGGTTTTTTTGTGCCCTGCCAACAGCGGGGCAACGGTCGGGCGGCAACAAAAAAGCCCCCGGCAGGAACCTGCCGGGGGTGAAAGGAACGGTGGTGCGGTGGACGCTCAGAGGTCCTGCGGCTTGACGATCGCGCCCCTGGCCTCTTTCAGGGCCAGCAGGCCGGCTTTCTGCTCCTCGTAAATGGCGAACAGCCGATCCGAGGCGCCCTGCTCCTTGCGCCAGGCCGCCTCCTGCAGGTCGATGCGGGCGATGATATTGTCGATGTACAGGGAGAACTGCATGGTGTACAGCGACTCCGGGTACTCCTTGCCGATCTTGTCCGTGAACAGTTTTTTCAGATCCTCGTATTTCGGGATCAGGCCGATGGGCGTGGCGATCGCCTGGACGTCACCGTGGGCGTACAGTTCGAGCCAGCCGAGCCAGACATGCACGTCCCGCTTTTCGCCGAGCAGCCCCTTGCCGCTGCCGCCCCGCTCTTCGTGGGTGAGGAAGTAGTTGAGGCCGGCCATGACCGGTTTGCGGGTCAGGCGCGGGTTGTTGTAGAAATCGAGCTGGGCCTGCAGGTAGTCGGTGAGCTCGCAGGCGACGAAGGGGGAGTTGGCCCAGGGCTGGCGGTTGACGCCGCTGGTGCCGATCTCGGCCGCGGTCGCCTTGGAGACGATGGAGGCGCCGATGGCCACGCCCCCGTCCGCGGTGCGGGCCACCCAGATGGGCGGCATGGTGTTGCTGTCCCGGCCCGAGTAGGTGATCACCTCGATGACCAGGCCGGCCGGGTCCCCGTTGGCCGCCTTGTTGTGGTTGCCCACGGCCTCGCATTTCAGGGTGCAGCGCGAGTTGGGGTGGGACATGGGCACCCCTGTCATGTCCCGGGTCCAGGCGCCCTGGAAATTGATGCCCTTTTCCGGCACCGGTTCGCCATCGCCGGTCCAGCGGGGTTTGCCGTCGGGATCGACGAGCACGTTGGAGAAGATCACCTCGGTGCCGGGCTGGCGCAGGCACTGCATCAGGTAGGGGTCGCCGTCCTGGTTGACGTCGGCGATGATGCCGAAGATGCCGATCTCCGGGTTGACCGCCCGCAGGGTGCCGTCGTCGCCGATCCACATCTGGGCAAGGTCGTCGCCGATGAAATTGCTGCCCACCATGGCCGTGGTGGTCTTGCCGCAGCCCGAGGGGGCGGCGCCGGCGAAATAGGTGGTGCGGCCGTCCGGGCCGGTCATGCCGGTGATGAACATGTGCTCGGACAGTTCCTCGCCGTGGTGCCGGTAGATGGCCGTGTCCGAGGCGAAGCGGTGGTTGCCCTTCTTCATCAGGAGCGTGTTGCCGGCGTAGGTGCAGAAGGTGGAGAAGGTGGTCTGCCAGCTGCGGTCCATGTAGATCCGGGCCTTTGGGACGTCCTCGGAACGGTTGGGCCCCTGGGAGTGGACGTTGGTGAAGAACTCGCCGCGACGGGCCACCTCGGCGTCGAAGTCGGCGAAGCAGTTGCGGTAGAGGAGTTCGGCCGAGTGGAGCACGTAGGTGGAGCTGGAGATCTCGATGGCCGGAATGGCGGCCCTGGCCCCCACCGGGCCGCGGCTGTAGAAGCCGACGAACATGGTCATGCCCCGCATGATGCCGCGCATGTGCTCGCGCACGTAGGCGTGGGACGCATCGCGCAGCTCCTTCTTGGCGAGCGAGGAGACCTGCTCGTCGGGGTTGGCGATGTAGAAGGTCTGATCGACCATGCGCCCCTGGTCCTCGGGCAGGTCGAAGTGGATGGTGTGGTTGGGCATGGCGAGCTTGGCCTCCTCGCCTTTTTCCAGGCTCAGGGCCCGCACCACGGCGCAGTCCGCTTCGGTGCCGGTGTGGATGAACACCCGCTCCGGGTCGCACATGGCGATGGCGTTGGCGATCTTGAGCAACGCCTCCTCGTTGGTGATCGTGCCCAGCCGGGCGCGATGTTCTCCGTCGAGCCGTCGGGCGAACAGCTGCCGCGCTTCGTCGATGGTGGCAATGCCGCCAACCGACGCCAGGATATCCACACCTTTTCTGAAATCCAGCATCCTGCCTCCGTGGGGTGAACCCCGCTTCATGAAAGGGAAGAAAAAAACTGCCGGGTGGCAGCTGGTTACAAGTCATATCGTACTGATCATTAGCTCGATTTTTGCGATTAGGCAAACAGGAATCGTTCTCTTTTGGGATTTTCCGCGTGACGTGCCGGCGGTTGCCGTCCATGGGCCGGGTCAGCAGATCTCGCGGACGTCGATGATCTCCATCTTGTGGTTGCGGTGCGGGTTTTCCGGCGACGGTCCCTCGGTCTGGATGATGCAGCCACCCCTGAGGCCGTACTTGAGCACGTAGTCGCGGGCGAAATCGGTCCAGTCGTGCGGGTGGTTGATCTCGTAGATGGGAAACACGCCGTAGGAGAAGAGCAGTTCCCGGCAGGTTTTCTTGTTCGAGCTGACCGCCAGGATCCAGGTGGGCAGCCGGTAGCGGGCCAGCCGCCGGGCGGTCAGGCCGCTGTCCGTGGGCGCCAGGATGGCGGCGACGCTGTCGGTCTGCTTGACGAGGCTGTTGACGCTCGAGGCGATGTAGTCCACCTCGCGGATCTCAATGAAAATGGGCTGATCCGGCTTTTTCGTGTAGCTGTGGGTGGTGCGGTGCGGTTCGGTGGCCACGGCGATCTGCACGAGCATCTGCGCCGCCTCCACCGGGTACCGGCCCATGGCCGATTCTTCCGAGAGCATGACGCAGTCGGTGCCGTCGAGGATGGCGTTGGCCACGTCGGTGGCCTCGGCCCGGGTCGGCCGCCGGTTCTTGGCCATGGATTCGAGCATCTGGGTGGCGGTGATCACCGGTTTGCCGAACAGGTTGGCACGGGCCATGATCCGCTTCTGGAGGATGGCGATCTCCTCGATGGGGATTTCCACGCCGAGGTCGCCGCGGGCGACCATGAGCCCGTCCGCGGCCTCGAGCACCTCGTCGATCCGGTCGAGGATGGAGGCGCGTTCCACCTTGGCGATGATGAACGGCTGGTGGCCCAGGGCTGCGGCCGCCTTGCGCACCGCATGGATATCCGCGGCGCAGTTGACGAACGACTGGCTGATGGTATCCACCCCGTGCTCAAGGGCG
>Ga0265295_1000861_pt1 | contig 57521 bp, 49 predicted proteins | sample Munlansysbiofilm_FD_192503 | JGI IMG/M metagenome (GOLD analysis project Ga0265295, IMG submission 192503) | Leachate microbial communities from a municipal landfill in Southern Ontario, Canada - Methane capture system biofilm | ecosystem: Engineered > Solid waste > Landfill > Unclassified ... | reverse complement strand
AAAACGAAAAAGTGCATACCTAATTTTAACAAAAAGATGTCCTAAGATTTAAACTCCAGATCTTAGGGCATCTTTTTATTGCATTATTGGAGACTGTCGAAAAATCGTAGGTTTTTCAGTGGCCTCCTTCATGGAGCGCCATTTTTTTATTTGATATAGCTGTCAAAGTAACCCTGAATATATATGATAGGGGTTCCCTTATCTCCGCTTCCGGATGTAAGGTCCGCAAGTGAGCCTATTAGGTCTGTTAGCCTTCTGGGTGTGGTCCCCTGAGATACCATATTTCCGACGAGAGACTCATCTTTATTTCTGATATATTCAGAGATAGCTCGTTTGAGCTCCTCTCCCTTCAGATGGTTGAATTGATTGTCAGCGAGATATTTAAGCTTGATCTCTGATGGTGTACCTTCAAGACCCTTGGTATATGCCGGTGATACAACGGGATCTGCCAGTTCCCAGATCTTTCCTACCGGGTCCTTGAAAGCACCGTCGCCATAAACCATCACTTCGACGATCTTTCCTGTTTTATCATGGATTTCCTTTTGAATTCTTTCAACTATTGGTTGACTGTTTCTGGGGAACAGCTTTATCTTGTCCTCAGAAGACTTGTTTGAGCCCAACAACCCGTATTCCTGATTAAAACCGCTTCCATTCATAGGAACCGACAGGATATCATCCAGACCGAATATCTTTTGACCCCCATACTTCTTAAGTAGTGATTTTGTTCTGGCCCTGGTATGGATATCGCAGGCAATGACATTCTTTGTAAATTCCAGTATAGTAAGTGGGTTGTTTGAAAATATTATCTCGAAATCGATACCACATTCCTTCATGATCGACTTATAGTATTCAATATAGTCAACACCAGTGAAAGGGTGTGTGTTAAAGCCGAAATACCCTCTAAACTTCTCTTCAGTCAGGACATCAGTCCATGGATTAATGCCCTTGATGTCAAGTACATCCATGTCTACTAAGTGATTTCCTACCTCGTCTGACGGATAACTTAGCATAAGTACGATTTTCCTGGCACCCATAGCAAGGCCTCGAAGGATTATGCTGAATCTGTTTCTGCTCAAGATGGGGAAAATCACTCCGAAGGTTTCTTCGCCAAATTTTGATCTGACATCCTTGGCAATATCCTCTGTTGTCGCATAATTTCCTTGAGCCCTTGCGACTACAGATTCTGTTACACAGACGATATCTCTGTCCTGGACCCTGAACTCCCCTTGAGCCTCTGCCTGCAATACTGTTTCAACTACAATAGATGCAATATCGTCCCCCTCTTTTATAATAGGTGCTCTCAAACCTCTTGAGACAGTGCCAACGATTCTTTCCACGTTCATCTCTCCTTTATAATAACCTTTGATTAAAGTATATAATATGTTATTATATAAGTAAAATAGATATTAAATATAGTTAGTATAAGGAGAGGTTATATGCTGGGAAAGCTTGAGGGCTATAGAATATTCAATCAAGTGGCAGTGCTTGGAAGCTTTACAAAGGCTGCAAATACGCTTTTTATGAGTCAGCCGGCTGTTAGCCAGTCTATAGCTGCTCTTGAATCTGAGCTTGGAGTGCGACTGTTTACAAGGACAAGAAAGGGCGTTGTATTAACTGAGGAGGGCGAGCTGCTGTTTCAACATGTAAACCCTGGTATAAACCTGATAATAAATGGTGAAAAAAGAGTACAGGATAGCAAAAATCTTATGGAGGGGCATCTGAAGCTTGGGGTTGGAGATACAATTTCAAGATACTTTCTGCTTCAACATTTAGAGAGCTTCAATAAGAGCTTTCCTTCCATAAAAATTAAAATAATAAACAGGACTACATCTGAGCTTGGCGAGCTGGTAAAGTCTGGCGATATAGACCTTGCAGTCATTAATCTTCCTCTGGAGGATAATTCATTGGAAATCGAGCCGATACAAAAGGTAAAGGACATATTTGTGGCAGGGAATAGATATTCAGCTCTTAAGGAAAGCAAGTTAAGTCTTTCAGAAGTTTCATCACTCCCATTGATAATGCTTGACTCCTCGTCCAGATCAAGGCAATACGTCGAGGATTTTTTTAGATCAAAGGGTGTAGACATTAATCCAGAGATAGAATTAGGATCCCACGATCTCTTGCTGCAATTTGCCAGAATCGGGTTGGGGGTGTCATGTGTGGTCAGGGAGTATTCGGAGGAGTTTCTTATGTCTGAGGGGCTATTTCAACTTGAGCTCATTGAAAATATTCCTGAAAGAAGCATCGGTGTGTGCAGACTGCGAGGTGTAGAGCCTTCACCTGCAGCAAGAAAATTCATTGAGATAATTCTATCGACATCTAAAATGTGATAATGATGGAACGAATGGGTATACCATTACAAATAGGATGAATTATTCTGGAGGTAGCTATGTCTTATAGGAAACATTTGGATAGGATAAATAAGACAATTGATGAGGGCGGGAGCTTGTCTCATCATTTTGACGAGCTTAGGAATAGTATAGTACCCTGGCGTGAAAGTCTCAGAGTAATACTAATATATATAATTATCGGTGCTACCTGGATTTTGTTTTCAGACAGATTGCTTTCCATTTTCTTTGCCGATCCACAGACGTACCAAAGCATGCAGACCATTAAGGGGTGGGTTTATGTCCTACTTTCAGGGTCTGTATTTTATTTTATGATCAGAAATAGGCTCCAGCTTTTCAAGGCTGCAACCGACAGGATATATCAGGGATATCTTGAGCTGGATGGGTCCCATGATCGGCTTAGCAAAGCAGAAACGGAGCTTAGGGAAAGAATCGAACAGCTTGAATATTATCAGAAAGCCTTAAAGGACAGTCAACTGCAGTATGATCTTTCTGTTGCCGGAGCCAATGATGGTATTTGGACCTGGGATCTCATAACTGGTGCATATAAAACATCTACCTTAATAAAGCCTGAATTTGGATATACTGAATCGGAACAGGCAGATATTGATACAATGGAAAAATGGAGGACCTTTGTCCATCCTGAGGATCTGGTCTTCGGGGTTAAGGTTATTGACAGCTATATAGAAAACGGCGAGGGGATATATGAGAATATATTCAGAGTCCGGGCTAAGGATGGTGCTTACAGATGGATCCTGAGCAGAGGTAAGGCTGTAAGGAATGAGGATGGGAAAGCTGAAAGCTTTGCAGGCTCACATACGGATATCACCCAGCAGCTTCAGCTTCAGGAAAATCTGAAGCTTGAACAAAGCTTGGTAGAAAGCATATCAAGGGAGGCTCCGATTTCTATAATTGTTTGTGATAAAAACGGACTTATTACCAAGTTTAATCAATACTCGGAGAGCATATTCGGATACACTCAAGGGGAGCTCGTTGGGAAAAATGCATTTGACTTCCTTGGCGATGATGTTCAAAAGAGTGAATTGGTTGATATGCTGCCAGGACTTATGAATGGTGAACCTTTGGCGAATGCTGAGCTTAAGGTGATAGCAAAAGACGGTTCAGAAAAAACCATGTTGTTTAGCAACACCTATGTTTGGAAGGATGGCTATATAGAGAGCCTTGTCTTTATAGGTGTTGATATCACAGAGAGAAAAACGATGGAGGAAAAGCTTGAGATACTGGCATATAAAGATATACTGACAGATCTCCCCAATATGACTAAATTCAGAGAAGAACTGTCCTATGCCTTAAAAAACAATAGCAATAAGCAATTTGCCGCCATCTACATTGACATAGATGATTTTAAACTAGTAAACGATACGATGGGGCATCATGCCGGGGATATGCTTATCAGTTTATTTGCAGATGAATTACTGAGCTTTGCCAAGCCTGAAGACAGAGTCTACAGATCTGGAGGAGATGAATTTGTTCTCACATTGGGAAGCTTCAGCGACGATGGAGAACTAAGGGAGAGACTTTCTGAACTGGTGGACGTTATTAGAAGGCCTTGGGTCTACAACGATCATAAATTCTTGATTTCATCAAGTATAGGGGTTGCAGTTTACCCGGATCATGGAGATACTCTCGAAACTCTGATGCAAAATGCTGATACTGCTTTGTCATATGCCAAGACTGGAGGAAAGAGCAGATATTTGATATATAACGACAATATGAAGGATAAGACATGGTCATTTATTCAACTGACAAGTGATTTGAGAATGGCATTGGAAAGAGATGAATTTTACTTGGTATATCAACCCCAGTATAATTTGGTAGATGGAAGCCTGGTTGGATTTGAAGCGCTCATCAGGTGGATTCATCCTCAAAAGGGTCTGATCTATCCAATGGATTTCATCCCATTTGCGGAGGAGACTGGACTGATAGATAAAATTGAGGACTGGGTGCTTGAAACGACCTTAAGACAGAGCTCAGGGTGGAGGTCAGGTGGATTTGGCGATATCAAGATATCAATTAATATATCTGCGAATACTCTCGGTAAAAGCTCATGGACTAATAAGGTAGGTCGACACCTGAGTGAGTGGAATGATTATAGTGGAGTGGTCTTTGAGATCACAGAAACCGCAGTTATAGGTGATATGGAAGAAAGCATTAAGGCACTGAAAACCCTTCATGATATGGGCATCCATATAGCTCTTGATGATTTCGGTACGGGATACTCCTCTCTTACGTATCTGCAAATGCTTCCGATAGATATCATAAAGCTTGATAAGTCGTTTGTCTGGTCCTTAGACTTGGACGATAACAAGTCTTTTATCGTCAAGACAGTTATTGACCTGGCTCACAGGCTGGGTATTAAGGTCGTGGCTGAGGGAGTCGAGACAGAAAAGCAGCTTGTTTTTCTTAAGGATTCAGGCTGTGACTTAGCACAGGGTTATTATTTCAGTAAACCTCTGGACGCTTCTTCAGTGGAAGCTTTACTGAAAGCTGGAGTTAAACAATGAAGAGGCTGAAGGTATCAGTCGGTGTATTTTTGATATTGGCACTCATTTATTTTATGACGATGCATATTTTGATATCAAGTGAAATAGAAAATACCCCGGTTGATAATGCAGATTATGCGATCGTTCTTGGAGCAAGGCTATACGGCGACATGCCTTCACCATCACTTGTTTTAAGATTGGATAAGGCGGTTGAATACCTTCGAGCTAACCCTCACACAATGGTGATCGTGTCCGGAGGGCAGGGGAAGGGTGAATCAATAACTGAGGCTGAGGCTATGAGAAGGTATCTTGAGAAAAAAGGTGTCTTATCTGAGAGGATTATTATTGAGGATAAATCAACCAATACAAAGGAAAATTTGGAGTTCAGCATTGAGAAAGCCAGAAAAAATGGAGCTTCAGAGGAGTCTTCATTCCTGATAATAAGCAGCAAATATCACATTTACAGATCAAAGCTTTTAGCCAAAAGGATTGGCTTCGAAGCAGATGTACTTCCTTCAGAGGTGCCCTCAAGTGTAAAAGCAGCATCCTGGATAAGAGAATACTTTGCGCTGGGAAAGTCAATGGTGTTTGATTGGTAGGAGGTTTGATAGAGAGAATAAACATATATTGATAGTGTAACTGATCAAGGAGTGATTTGAAATGGACGATAAGCTGGAATTAGTAGCCTTGACTGAGGTTGAGAATGAATTTGTGCTTGGTATAGTAACAGCTATTCTGAAGGATAATGGAATTCCATTTATAATTAAGAACAAAGGCTCCGGGGGCTATATGAGAATAGTTACAGGTTCTTCCCCTTATGGTAGCAGTATTATGGTTGAAAAATCAATGCTTGAACGAGCCAGAGAATTAATAACCCCTTTAATTGAGGAATGAATGGCTCATTTTGGTCAATCCTATTTACAACAGCCAGTTAAAGGGTTATAATCAACTTATTATACTGTGATGGAGAATAGTATCTTAGGAAAAGCTACAAGAGAGCCGTGGTTGGTGGAAAACGGCAGCAGGACCTTTGTGAATGGACTCCGGAGTGCTGTCTGAATAAATAGGACAGGGAAGGTCTCGCCTTAAGAGATAAAAGCCGGCAGAAATGCAAAAAGAGTGGCACCGCGGATTACCCTTCGTCTCTTACTTAATAAGACGAAGGGTTTTATATTTTAAAAGGAGTGAGAATCAATGAACAAGAAAATCGTATTTAGTGGAGTTCAACCCTCAGGATCACTGACCATAGGAAATTATATCGGGGCTTTGAAAAATTTCGTCGAGCTTCAGGATGAGTATGAGTGTTATTATTGTATAGTTGATCTTCATGCTGTTACTGTTCCGCAGATCCCAAAGGATTTAAGATCACATTCCCTTGATGTTCTGTCACTATACCTGGCTGTAGGTATTGATCCCCAAAAGTCGACTCTTTTTATCCAGTCACATGTTCCTGCCCATGCAGAGCTTGGCTGGATATTGAACACCATAACCTATATGGGACAGCTTAACAGGATGACTCAGTTCAAGGAGAAATCCAAGAAGTCCGATGAAAACCTAAATGCTGGCTTATTTACCTATCCAGTGTTGATGGCTGCTGATATTCTCCTTTATCAAAGTGACTTCGTTCCTGTAGGAGAGGATCAAAAACAACATCTTGAGCTTGCAAGGGATCTTGCAGAGAGATTCAACAGCAGATATAGCGATACCTTCGTTGTGCCTGAGCCGCTTATAAAGGAATTTGGAGCCAGAATAATGAGCCTTCAGGACCCTGAGTCTAAAATGAGCAAGTCCGACAGGGATGAAAATGCATTTATACTGATGCTTGATAACAAGGATGCCATAAGGAGAAAGATAAGGAGAGCGGTTACTGATTCATTGGGGATAGTTGCTTATAGCGACCAACAGCCAGGCTTGAAGAATCTTCTAAATATCTACTCAGTACTATCTGATAAATCAGTGGATAGTATCGTAGCAAACTATGATGGGAAGGGATATGGAGAATTTAAGGATGACTTGGCGGACGTAGTGATACAGGCTCTGTCTCCTATCCAGGAAAGATATAAGGAGTACAGGCAGGATAAGGTATTTCTTGAAAGCATATACAGAGAGGGAGCTGATAAGGCTGAAGCTTTTGCGGCCAAAACTCTCAGGAAAGTATATAAAAAAATTGGGTTTATCCCACGTATATAATTGAAAAAAATAGTTTCAAATAGAAAAATCTGGCATTTCATTATGAAAATACGAAATGCCGGATTTTTACTTAATTGGGATGTATTTTCCAATGATTAAAATCCATCAACACCTGCAACATTTTTTTTGCAATCCGAAAAGAGCTCTAATTTCAACATTAAACAATAAACATAGACATATAATTATTGTCAATCGATATTTATGTAATATGTTGGCACGGTACTTGCTATATATGATGGTGAAAATATGATAAACCAAATCTGAAGAGTCAGGCATGATTTGGTTGTCGCGGCCAGCTGAACACTCAGCAAATATTTCAAAAAAATTTATGGAGGTTGTTGCGAAATGATGGAAAAAACCAGAGAATTTTTAGTAAAAATTGGTTTGCCTGCTGGAGATGCATTTGATCTTCCAACATCTGAGAAAAGATTCCCAGGTGGCGCACATTTTGGAATTGAGGTTCCAACGATCAACACATCAGTAGCTTGTAAATCCTTGATTGAAGAAGCTGAAAGATTAGGGATCCAAATCAACAGAGTTGATGAAACATATGGTGCATTCAGACATACATTTTCTGAGTTGAAAGAATATGCTGCAATATGTAAAGCTCACGGTGCTGGCTTGAACATGTCCATTGGACCTAGAGCTGCTTATGATACATCCGCAACAAGGCTTAGCGAGCAGGGAAGAGTTATTGCTTACAGGCTAAGAGGACAAGAGCAAGTTGCAAGAGCACTCGAAGATGCTAAACGAATAGCAGAAGCTGGAATTAGAGGACTTTTGGTTTATGATGAAGGTATGCTGTGGGTACTAAAGGCAGCAAGAGATATGGGAGAGCTTCCAGCTGAAATGAAATTTAAGAATTCAGCTCACAATGGCCAAGGAAATCCAGCAAGCTTTAAGCTGCTTCAGGACTTGGGTGCTGACTCCGTAAACCCTGTAAGAGACCTCAGCCTGCCAATGTTGGCTGCACTTAGACAAACAATAGATATTCCATTGGATCTACATACTGACAACCCACCAGGATCAGGTGGATTCATTAGAGTATACGAAGCCCCAGAGATGGTAAGATGCTGTGCACCAGTTTATCTTAAGACAGGTAACTCCTGTGTATCGGGCCATGGCCAGTTGACAACCGCTTCTAACGGTATAGACATGGCACGACAAGCCCACATAGTTCTTGAGATGGTCAACAGATACTATCCTGAGGCAATTCAATTGAAGGCTGGAGAGGCTGAGCCGCAAATAGCCAACTAATATATTCCCAACCGATTATCTCTCCTGCTTGACCCGGTCTTGCAGGGGAGATAATTATATACGAAAGGAAGAGATTTGATGAGGGAAATAGACGTTCAAAAAATAACAGATGAAATAGAAAGATTATCAATTGAATCCAATTACTATCTTCCTCTTGATGTCAAAAAGGCGCTTGAGGATTTTCTTGAGAAGGAAGAGTCACCCTTGGGAAGGGATACACTTTTGGATATCCTTAAAAACCAGGAGATTGCAAGGACCAACCATGTACCAATATGTCAGGACACAGGCCTGGCAGTTGTATTTTTGGAGCTTGGCCAGGATGTAAGATTGGCAGGAGGCTCCCTTAATGAGGCTATTAATGAGGGAGTAAGGAGAGGATATGAGAAGGGTTATCTTAGAAAATCTGCTGTTGACGATCCCTTCTTTGAGAGAAAGAATACAAAGGATAACACTCCTGCAATAATCCATACAAAGATCGTTCCCGGAGAAAATATAAAGATAATATTTGCACCAAAGGGCGGAGGCAGCGAAAACATGAGCGCATTGGCAATGCTCAAACCTTCAGATGGTATACAGGGTATTAAAAAATTCGTACTTGATACGGTAGATAAAGCTGGCTCAAATCCTTGTCCTCCAATAATTGTAGGTATAGGTATCGGCGGAACTATAGAAAAGACGACCCTTATTGCAAAGGAAGCCTTGCTTAGAAAAGTTGGTGAGCATCATTCAAATCCTATCGTAGCAAAGCTTGAAGAGGACCTGCTTGAGGAAATCAATGATTTGGGGATCGGACCTCAGGGGTTTGGAGGGAGAACAACGGCGTTGGCAGTCCACATAGAAACCTTCCCAGCTCATATTGCAAGCATGCCGGTTGCTATAAATATCCAGTGTCATGTTGCCAGACACCAGGAAGCTGTTATTTAATTGTTGGAGGTGAAAGAAATGGCTAAAATTATAAATACTCCATTGACAGACGAGACGGCTAAAACCTTGAGGGCTGGCGACAGGGTCTTACTTAATGGGATCATCTATACGGGAAGAGATGCAGCACATAAAAGACTGGTAGAAATGCTCGACAAAGGTGAAGAGCTTCCGATGGATATAAAGGATCAGACTATTTATTATGTGGGACCATGTCCGGCTAAACCTGGACAAGCTATTGGATCAGCTGGGCCAACCACCAGCGGGAGGATGGACGCATATACTCCTCAGCTTATGGATGCAGGGTTGAAAGGTATGATCGGTAAAGGACTAAGAAGCAAAGCTGTAGTCGACTCCATAATAAAGCATAATGGAGTTTATTTTGCTGCCATTGGAGGAGCAGGGGCGCTATTGGCCGAGGCAATTAAGGAGGCTGAGGTAATAGCCTTTCCGGATCTGGGTGCTGAAGCTATATATAAGCTTAGGGTAGAGAATTTTCCTGTAACTGTAATTATTGACAGTGAAGGAAATGACCTTTATAAGTCAGGAAAAGAACTATATAAAAAATAGGATGGTGTTGATCATGTCACTAAGAGACGACGCATTGAAGCTACACAAGGACAATAAAGGCAAGCTGAACGTACAGAGCAAGGTTCCGGTTACAGATAAAGCAAGTCTAAGTCTTGCCTATACACCAGGAGTTGCTGAACCATGCAAGGAGATACATAAAAATATAGATGACGTATACGAATATACATCAAAAGGGAACATGGTAGCGGTAGTATCAGATGGAACTGCAGTTTTGGGACTGGGCGATATAGGTCCCTACGCAGCTCTACCAGTCATGGAAGGCAAGGCTGTTCTATTCAAGGAGTTTGGTGGTGTGGATGCCTTTCCAATTTGTGTGAATACTAAGGATCCGGACGAGATCGTTAACCTTGTGTGCATGATCGAGCCAGCTTTTGGAGGAATAAATCTCGAGGATATTTCTGCACCAAGATGCTTTGAGATAGAAAATAAACTGAAGGAAAAACTGAATATACCCATATTTCACGACGATCAGCATGGTACAGCTATTATAGTTCTCGCCGGACTTAAGAATGCCTTAAGATTAACAGGTAAGAAGATGGAGGACCTTGTAGTAGTAATAAACGGAGTTGGAGCAGCAGGAGTCGCCATAGCCAAGATAATTCTTAACATAGGCGTAAAAGATATGCTCCTCGTAGACAGCAAGGGGATGATCTATAAGGGAAGAAAAGACGGGATGAATTGGGCCAAGGAAGAAATGGCAGAAGTTACCAATAAGGATTTAAGGACTGGCGGTTTAGCTGAGGCAATGAAGGAGGCCGATGTTTTCATAGGGGTATCTCAGGCTAATATTGTTACTGAAGAAATGGTGAAGACTATGAATAAGGATGCGATAATATTCGCGATGGCGAATCCGGTTCCTGAGATAGACCCTGATCTGGCGAAAAAAGCCGGTGCGAGAGTAGTTGGAACTGGACGATCTGATTATCCAAATCAGATAAACAATGTCCTCGCATTTCCGGGAGTATTCAGAGGGACTTTCGACGTTAGAGCAAAAGAGATCAACGAAGCTATGAAGATAGCAGCAGCTAACGCTCTGGCAGAGCTTATTGCGGATGATGAGCTAAAGGAAGATTATATAATCCCTAATCCATTTGATAAGCGTGTAAGACCTGCAATCGCAGAGGCAGTAGCCGAAGCTGCAAGAGAGACCGGAGCAGCAAGGATCTAATCCAAATAATTAGAAAGGAGTTGTCCGACATGGAACAACCCATATTATATGATCTGAGTACACTTAATGATTTTTGCATAGAAGTACTGACAAAAGCGGGTGTGAAGCTGGAGGAAGCAGAGATAATAAGTGAGACTCTACTTTTTGCTGAGCTTAGAAATATCAAATCTCATGGGATAGTAAGACTACCTACCTATGTCAAAAGGCTCGAGAACGCAGCGGTGAATCAGAATGCTGAGATGAGATTTCTTGAGAATAAGGCTGCAGCTGTTTCAGTACTGGATGCCGACAATGGCATGGGGCAGGTGGCCGGCTATAAGGCCATGAAAGCAGCCATAGATATTGCGAGGATATATGGAATAGGCTTGGTTGCAGTTAAGAATAGCAATCACTTTGGAGTTGCCTCATATTTTTCAATGCTGGCATCTAAGGAGGATATGATCGGACTTGTAATGACCAATGCTTCGCCAGCAATTGCACCCTTTGGTACAAAGACTCCGTTATTGGGAACCAATCCTCTTACAGTTGCAGTCCCAGCTAAAAAAGGGAAGCCAATCGTTCTGGATATGTCAATGTCTACAGTAGCCAGGGGCAAAATTAGAATGGCAGCACTTCAAAATAAGGAGATGCCTCTTGACTGGGGATTGGACAAGGATGGCAATCCTACATCTGACCCATCAGAAGCACTATTGGGCAGTCTTGTACCAATAGGAGGAGTAAAAGGATCGGGGCTCTCTTTGATAATAGATCTGCTGACAGGAGCATTAACAGGTACCTCTTTCCTTGGAGAGGTCAAGAATATCACAGATATGAGTGGGCCATCCAAGACAAGCCATCTTTTCATCGCGATAAATATTGGCGCTTTCATGGATATAGATGAGTATAAGGAAAGAGTGGATGATGCCATATCAAAGATAAAGTCTCTTCCTCCCAAAGGAGATAATGAAATATTCATGGCAGGGGAGATAGAGCAAAATATTATGGAAAAAAGACTGGCTGAGGGGATACCGGTGGATATTGAGGTAGTAGCTGAGCTAAACAAGCTTGCTCTGGATTATGATGCAGCGAGGCTTTAGTTATTTCAAAATAAAACGGCTTATTATCACATTAAATCAATAAACATTTCAAATTGAAACCCGACGATGATAGAGGCCTGATAGATATTTAACTAATCTGAAAATTTCAAAATCGCCGGGTTTTTACTCAAATGCATTTAGTTGGCATTAGACTTGCATATATTATAATACAGAAATCGATAAATACTTCAAGGAGGTGTCTTTTGTGAAATATGAAATATCCAAAGGTTCAATGGACAAGGCCGATAAGGTTTATTTCCAGAACATGACCGGTAAACAGGTCAAAGAAAGACTCAAGGAAAACGATATTATAATCATCCCGATAGGCAGTACTGAAGCTCACGGAGATGGTCAGTGCTTTGGTGAGGATACCTTTCTGGTAACAAGAATGGCTGAAACTGTCGCTAAAGTAACAGGATGTACAGTCTCCCAGCCGATTTGGTTTGGATCCCATCCATGGGCACATATGGGTATGCCTGGAACTATTGTGATCCCTGAAGAAACCTTTACAAACTACCTAAGATGTATTTTTGCAGGCTTTTGGAATGCAGGCTTCAGAAAAATGATATTGCTAAACGGACATGGACAGGAATATGTAATTCCTAATGCAATACATCAATTCGGAAAAATATGGCAAGTGCCTGCTATTATCATGTTTGTAAACTGGCCGACTGTAATTCCAAACTATCTAAAGGATAAAGCCCATGGAGGTCCATTTGAAACCCCATTTGCACATGCAGACGAGGTTGAGGCCTCATACTCCTTAGCTCTTTTTCCGGAGATGAACAGTATGGCTGATATGGTTGATTCCAATCCGGTAAGCAAATGGCCAAAAGGGTGGATCGACAAGGGTGGAGACGTTTATCAGTCACCTATCCCGGGACATGCACAAATAGGTGCAGGAGGCCTTGAGGTCAAGGTATATCCAGAGGCCGTCATTGGCAAGCCATCCTTAGCTGATGCCAAAAAGGCTGAAGAAGGTCTGGAGGTATTATTTGACTTTATGGTCGCTCTTCACGACGAGATAAGAAGACAGTATCCCGTCGGAAAGCTTCCTCCGATAGAAACAGCATCTGAAAAGCCACGTGAACTGATAGAGGAAGTCATAAAGGGACCTTTGAACGGCGGGAGAAGCATTTACGCTATTCATCATCCAGTTTAGAAGATAGGTCATAGTAGAAGGAGGTTATGATATGGCAGAGATCAACAAAGAATTTTGGCAAGTCGTATTAGATAGACGAAGTATAAGAAAATACACGAATGAGCAAGTTTCTGAGGAAGACATCAGACTTATCATGGAAAGTGCAAGACAAGCTCCATCTGGCGAGAATGCTCAACCCTGGAGATTTATAATAGTCAAGGATCAAGCTAGCAAGGATTTTCTTTCAGTTGTCGGCAAGGGAGGCAGCGGTAGAAGATTTACCGGAGAGTACCTCAGTAAGCATATGCAGACCAGGTTTGAGACCCTTGAGGATGAAGATAAGAAAAGAGCAGCCTTTAAAAAGCTGACCTCTGGAAGTGTTTCAGCTTTTGTAAATCAGGCAGCCTTCGATATACTTGTCCTGGGGAAAAAGGAAGTCTGGGATGCTCCGTTTGATACCTCTGCAGCTATCGAGAATATTCTTTTGACTGCTGCAAGCCTCGGGCTTGGAGCATGCTGGCTGGTGGCTCCTTGCATAGATATTAGAGATGAGCTGAAGATGAAGGAATACTTCAAGGTTCCCGAGGATTACAAGCTCTATGCTATCATTGCAGTAGGAGTCCCGGGAGAGACGAAAAATCCAAGGCCGAGACTTCCTTTGAATGAGCTCGTTTTCAAGGAGACATTCGGCGAGGCATATTACGAGGAATAATCATAGAAGAGGAGGTCGGGAAAATGAGTGATATAGGGAAATTGAAGGATCAACTTCTTTACGAGGTTCAAAAAGCCTTCTATGATGAGAGGGGCAAGGGAGCAAGATATCGTTTGACCTTAGTCGGCGTTGAATATATTATGTCTGAACTTGGCGATAGAGCATATGATAAGACAGTTCTCATGCAGTGGATGAAGGAGAAGGGATTCTTTGAGGATATAGAGTACACTGAGGATGAGTTTGTTTTTAAGGCGAAGGTCAAGAACTGTTCTCTAATGGGTATCAGGGAAGGCTTTAACAGCAAGGGTATGCAGCCATTAAGCTGCCCGATCGGAAATATGATAATGAATGCCCTTGAGCATGAAAATGGGTTTGCTCCAGAGCTTATGCCTATAGATATGGGAGCCGGCTATTGTGGTCTTAGCTGTGCTAAGGCAGGTACTTCTGACGTAGTAGGAGATTAGGTATATATTTCATTTATATACAAAAAAAGTAAGGGGGAATGAAATCAGGGAAGTCGGGTTTTAAAGAGGAAGGCAGAAAATCCAAATTAGGAGGTATAGGAATGAAAAAGTTTAGGCTGATGTACTTAATGCTTGCGATGCTAATGGTCTTGTCGGCTGCACTCGCAGGGTGTGCTCAGGAACCAGCGCCAGCGCCAGCTCCAGAGCCAGCACCCGCAGAGGAGCCTGCGGAGCCTGCAGAACCAGCGGTAGATCCTGCAGTTGCGAATTATCCGGAGAGACCAATCAATGCAACTGTTGGTTTTGGGGCTGGTGGACCTACTGATGTAATTGCAAGAGGAATTGTTCCAATATTGCAGGAAAAGGTTGGGGTAGGTATTGCAATCACCAATACACCAGGTGCTGCTAGTGCCACTGCCGCTTCATTTGTACTTAATGCAAAAACTGACGGGTACACTTTATTCTTCGGATCAGAGATCATGTCAGTATGGCAAACGATGGGTACAATGGATATGAATCCAATTAGAGACTTCATCCCAATAAAGCTTGTTGCTGAAGCTACTCCGGTCATGGCAGTGCCTCCGGATTCACCCTTCAATAGTGCTGAAGAAGTGATCCAATATGCTATAGATAACCCTGGAGAATTGACTATTGGTACTGCTGGACCAGGAACTGTTCCTCATATAAGCGGTCTGCTTCTTGAACAATACCTGGGAGCTAAGTTTACTTTTGTTCCTTTCCTTGGTGGAGGACCAGCAATCACTGCAGTTATGGGAAGCCAGGTTGATGCAACGATAGAAATGGTTCAATCCATGGTTGAGGCGCATAAAGCCGGAAATCTCAAGATACTTGCAGCCTTTACAAATGACCCGATTCCAGGGCTTGATGACATCCCAACTATAGGCAAGCTTTATCCGGAAATGGCTCCATTCGTACCATATGGACCATACTTTGGTTTATTCGCTGCAAAGGGCACACCTAAGGAGATCACAGACTTCCTGCAAGCAAAAATGGAAGAGGCAATGGCTGATCCCAGATGGATTGAATACACTGACAAGCTATTCCTAACAAGGATAGATTATAGCGGTGAAGAAGCTATTGAATACCTGACAAATTGGACTTCCAAAGCAGCCTGGTTGCTGTATGACACAGGAGCTGCCCCAAATTCACCTGAGGATTTCGGTATCGAAAGACTAGATTAGCTTGTATCTATGACAGCCTTTTGAGGAGTCAAAGGGCTGTCATAACTTGATCCATAATACCCTTTCTGTTACCAAGTATATGATTTCATGCCGATTTTCATTTAGAACTATGTATAACATAATGAGGGGGTGCGAAGCATAGTGAAGAGATTCAAACCTATAGATTTAGTAATTTATGCAATAGTTGGGGGTATAGTAGCAATAGTCCTGACAAGCATAAGCAGTTGGGTGAATAAAGACGGGATGAAGCTATTTGAAACGACATCTCCCCTTGTTTTTCCTTTCCTTATAGGGGTAGCTCTATTTATATTCCTTATCCTGACTATAATAAGTGATTTTAGGAATTCTTCAAAAGAAAAAGAAGATGGAGAAGATAAAAATGACCTTGGACATGACGTGCTAATGGCAGCAGTCTATGCAATTGGTGTTTTGATATATGCATTTATTGTACCTAGCCTTGGATTTATTGTCGGTACCATAATATTTTTGGCGATAATCATGATTTTGATGAATTACGAGGAAGCTAATATTGGGAAAAGAGCGATCAGAGCTATCGCGGTATCTGCTGTTATTGTTCCGGTATTGCACTTCGTATTTTATCAGGTATTCAATGTTATGCTGCCATAGAAAGGGGGGTTCCATATAGTGGTTGAATTTGAATTGATCTACATATTGTATATTTTCGTAGGTGCAGTAATTGGTCTTATCATGGGAGCCTTGCCAGGTCTTACTGTTACCATGACGATCGTTCTGGTTGTATCTTTGACATTTGGATGGGAGATGATTCCCGCATTGGCTTTTATCATAGGAGCCTTCGCGGGAGGAGTAATTGGAGGTTCAATATCGGCAATAGCTCTTAACATTCCAGGGACAGCGGCAGCAGTATCCACTGTATTTGACGGATATCCTCTCAAGCTAAGGGGAGAAGCCAACAATGCCCTGGGGATTTCTTTGTTTGTAAGCTTGGTTGGAGGAATATTCGGTCTCATAATCCTAACCTTCGTAGGACCTCTGTTAGGAGAGATAGCGCTTAAATTTGGACCTCAGGAGTACTTTCTCATAACGATGTGGGGGATAACACTTGTGGCAGTGCTTAGTCAGGGGCGAATGACAAAGGGCCTCGTAGCAGCATTCCTTGGGGTGTTCGTAGGAATGATAGGAATGGATCCTATAACTGGCCTTATGAGATTTACCTTTGGTACGAGATTGCTTAGCGGTGGAGTCAATTACATCGCTGCGATGATTGGTCTTTTTGGTATGAAGGAAGTATTTGTTCAGCTTAAGAAATCCAAGACACTAAACATCGACGAAACCTACAGCATAAGAGATCTATTCCCCAAGTTTAAAATAATAAAGACACTGATACCAACTATGACATGGTCAGCTGTTATAGGCTGGGTAATTGGTCTTTTGCCTGGAACGGGTGGAGACATAGGATCGCTTGTTGCTTATGGGGCGACCAAAAGCATAGTCAAAAATCCCAGCAGACCCTTTGGTCAGGGTGCATATGAAGGAATAGCTGCTCCCGAGACAGCAAACGATGCAGCTATAGGTGGAGCGCTTACAACCATGCTTACCTTGGGTATACCTGGAGATTCAGTTACTGCGGTCATCATTGGAGCTTTCTATATGCATGGCCTGCTTCCGGGACCAACCTTCATGCTGACGAACAAACACTATTTTTACTATATTATTATTTTTCTGGCTATAGGAACAGTGATGTCCTACTTTATCGGGATATTTGGCTCAAATTTAATGCTGAAGCTCTTAAAATTTCCTAAATGGGCTATAGTTCCTGTTATTTCCCTGCTTTGCATAATAGGCTCTTATGCACTGAACAATAATATGAACGATGTTATAATAATGGTATTTTTCGGTTTTGTTGGATATCTCCTAGAACGAAGCAATTATCCTGTATCGCCGATCGTTCTTGGTATAATACTTGGTCCAATGATTGAAACCAACTTCAGACAAGCTCTCATTAGCTCTAAGGGTTTTGTTCCGTTGATGACATCATTTGTTACAAGGCCTTTGGCTTTGATCATCCTTGTACTGATAATAGGTTCCTTCATTCTTCAGAGCTTCACAATGAAGTCTGCAGTGAAGCCTGAGGGAAAGTAAATAGCAGAGAGGGGATATTTATGGGAAACATCTTAAGAGTAAATATGACAACAATGGAGGCAGTTTCCAATCAGGAAGAGAAATACGACTTTCTGGGTGGAAGAGCCTTATCATCAAAGATAGTTCACGATGAGGTGCAGGCAAACTGTGAACCGTTGGGTAAAAAGAATAAGCTGGTATTTGCCACCGGAGTTTTGTCAGGCACCATAGCTTCAAGTGCAAGCCGAATATCAGTAGGTGCTAAAAGCCCGCTTACCAAGGGCATCAAAGAGGCTAATTGTGGCGGGGTCGCAGGAGCAAGAATATCGAAGTGCGGGTACCAGGCAATCGTAATCGAGGGCAAAGCCTCCTCAGGAACCTGGGTTCTTATAATAGATAAGGATGGAGCAAGACTTGAGGAGTGGAGCGAGTTGAAATCCAAGGGGACATATGAGACAGTTTCCAGACTCTATAAGAAGTTTGGAGTCAAAGTAGGGATACTTTGTGTAGGGCCTGCAGGGGAACGAGGTCTTAGAGGAGCCTGCGTGGCATCCACTGATCCTCATGGGGAGCTCAAGTTTGCTGCAAGGGGAGGTCTGGGAGCAGTTATGGGATCCAAGGGTCTTAAGGCGATAGTAGTCGATGACTCTGAATGTGATCATATCCAATATAAGGATAAGGAGCGGTTCCTCGAGATAGCCAGGGATTTCAATAAAAAGCTTGCAGGAGACCCTAAAACCAAGGACGTTTACCATAATTATGGTACTACAGGAATCGTAAAGGCAGTAAATGGGATGGGAGCTCTGCCGACGAACAGCTTCAGATATGGGTCCAGCGAGCATGTCGAGAATCTATGCGGTGAAAAGATGAATGAGCTTATCAGAACACGTGGTGGGGAGGGTAAGCTTGCAATCTCATGTATGGATATCTGTGCAATAAGATGCAGCACAGTCTTTCCTGATGAAAATGGAAAGAAGATCGTATCTACCATGCAGTATGAGAATATAGCATTATTGGGCTCAAATCTTGGCATGGACAACCTGGATGCTGTAGCCAGATTAAATTATGAAATAAACGATCTTGGACTCGACACGATCGAGACGGGATGTGCCATAGGCGTAGCTCTTGATCAGGGCTATGGGAGATTTGGAAGCGAAGCGGATTGTATGGCACTTATCAAGGAGATCTGGAGAGATACCCCAATGGGAAGGATGCTGGGGAATGGTGCTCAAATAACCGGAGAAGTGCTTGGAAGTGATAGAATACCAACAGGGAAAGGCCAGGGTTTTGCAGGGTACGATCCCAGAGCACTTAAAGGGAATGGAGTTACTTACTCAATGTCTACGATGGGCGGCGATCACACTGCAGGAAACTGCTTCGGTTCAAGAGGTACAGTCGACCCACTTGGAACAGAAAAGCAGGGTGAACTGTCAAAACAGCTTCAAATACAGATTGGAACTTTGGATTGCATAGGATTATGCATGTTTGCAAGAGGTCCATTGTTCGCAGAACCTCAGTTATTAGCAGAGATAGTAAATACAAAATGCGGAAGCAGTTATGATAAGGATACAATTTGGAATCTTGCTGTCAACACCCTAAAACTTGAAAGGGACTTCAATATAAATGCAGGCCTGAGTCCTGCATACGACAAGCTGCCGGAATACCTTTATGAAGAACCTCTAAGTCCCACAAATGCGGTGTTTGACCTCTCTGAGGAAGAAATGAAAAAGGCATTGATATAGGTGCAACGGAATGGTCAGGATAAGGATGCATCTATCATTTATTGACAGGACAGGAAGTCATGAATTTGAAGTTCCTCCGGGTGTAGTAGATACTCTGCCTGAGTTCCTCGATATTCATGGCATTAGGTCTGATGAGATTGGAATGGCGATTGCCGATGGAAGATGGAAAGTACCTCGAGATATTGTCATCGATGAATACTCCGTGATTGAAGTATTCCCCCACCTTGAAGGTGGTTGAATAAAGAACATACAGCGTGAAAGGAGACAGGCAAATGGATAAATCAAAGGTTATAGTTAGAGAGGCTGATATAGCAGGAGAACTTAAAACGCCATACCCAAGAGTGTCTAAGATATTGATAAGCGAGCATACAGTTGGTGCTACTAAAATATCAATGGGAACAAATGTAACTGAGCCGGGAAGCAGGATCCCATTACACAGACATACAGACTCGGAGGAAGCGATGTTTGTAATCGAGGGTACAGGTAAGTTGATCGTTGGTGATGAAGAGTACGACCTTTATCCGGGTACTGCAATTTTCTCCCCATTGGGAGTAGACCATACCATTATAAATACTGGAGATACACAATTTAAAATAGTCTGGGCTTATGGTCCTCCACTGGAGGCACACCTTAAGAAAGAAGATTAAGGACGAAGCTTCATTTTCATCCCCCACAGCAGGTCTGCCAATACGGAGGCCTGCTTTCTTTGTTGTATTAGCATGATAAATTCAGGTGTCAATCATTGCTAAAATGAAGTATAATATATGGTAAGAGTCAAGACAAAGCAAGGGGTTGATGGCAGTATGAATGGCAGCATAGTGATAATTTCACCCGATGAGAAGTTTACGGAATATGCGCAACAGGTCATAGATGATCTTGGAGAAGACATTGAGGTTTTTGAAGGCTCCTACAGTGAAGGACTCGGCAAGGCAAGAAAGGCTGTCGAAGGTGGAGCCAGCGTAATAATAAGCAGAGGCGGTACAGGCAACCTCATAAAAAAGAACATCGATATTCCTGTCGTGAATATAGATTTTAGCAGCTACGATGTTATTGAGTCCATAGGCAAGGCAGTTCAACATTCAAACAGAATAGGCATTGTAGGCTTTGAGGATCTATCCAAGGCATATATAAGAGTCAGCGAGATTTTGGAGAAAACCTTCTCAGCGAAAATTGATATCATAACAATTAAATCTGTGAGGGAGATAGATAAGGCCATAACTGAGCTGTATCATAACGGCTCAAGGGTATTTATCGGAGGTCACACAGTAATGGAGGCTATTTATAGCCGCCGTATGAATGGCGTTCTAATTGAGACTGGCAAGGAAGCAATAGCAGAAACCATACGACATGCAAAGAGGCTGCTGGAGGTCCAACAGATAGAAAAGGAGAAGGCAGCTATTCTGAAGTCTATAATCGACTTTGCCTATGATGGTATATTAGGAATCGACAAAGATGGTATGATAACTGTATTTAATCCAGTTGTTCAGAAGATAACAGGGATCAGATATGAGAACGCGATTTCGAAGAATGTCGAGGAAGTAGTGGAAAACACGAGGATGCTTGAAGTATTGCGAACTGGAGAAGCAGAGCTTGGAGAAATTCAAAAAATTGGTGATATCTCCATATTGACCAACAGGGTCCCAATTATAGTAGATGATAAGATAGTAGGTGTGGTAGCAACTTTCCAGGAAATTGAAAAGATCCAGAAGATGGAGACTCAGATAAGAGCCAAGCTTCATGCAAAGGGGCATGTAGCAAAGACAAAATTCCAGAATATAATTGGTAAAAGTGATGCAATAGCTCATGTTAAGGAGAAGGCCAGGTTATATGCAAAGGTTGACAGCACTGTCCTTATACAGGGAGAAACAGGAACCGGTAAGGAATTATTTGCTCAAAGCATACATAATGCAAGTCTGAGGATCGATAAGCCCTTTGTAGCAGTAAATTGTGCGGCTCTTCCTGAGAGTCTTCTTGAAAGTGAGCTTTTTGGTTATGTTGAGGGAGCATTTACAGGTGCGAGAAAAGGCGGAAAAACGGGCTTGTTTGAGCTCGCCCATGGAGGAACCATATTCCTTGACGAGATAAGTGAGATGTCACCAAACCTACAGGCAAGATTTCTTAGAGTGATCCAGGAAAAAGAAGTCGTCAGGATAGGAGATGACAGGATCATCCCGGTGGATGTCAGGATAATTGCTGCAACTAACAGAGATTTATTTAAGCTCGTCGAGGATGGGGGATTCAGAGAGGACTTATTTTACAGACTAAGTGTCCTTAGATTGTCGATACCTCCATTGAAGGAAAGAAAGGAAGACATCTCTGATCTTGCAAGCTTTTTCGTCAGAGAGAAAAGCAGATATCTTAATCAGCGGGTAGAAGGTATTGCAGTTGAAGCCTTGGCAAAGCTGATAGTCTACGATTGGCCTGGGAATGTGAGACAGTTGGAGAACTTTATTGAAAGATGCGTTGTATTGGCTGGTGATAAAAAAATGATAGACTCCTCCATTGCTGATGAGGCAAGCCAGGGGATGCTTGAGTTTGGGAGAGTAAGATCGGAGAAACCTGAAGGAAGCAATTTGGCAAATGATAAGGGAGTGCTTCATCAGATAGAGAATGATACAATTCTAAAAGTATTGGAGGAAACTGGAGGAAACAGGTCACTTGCTGCAGAAAGACTTGGGATCAGCGTAACGACATTGTGGCGGAAGCTCAAGTCAATAGAGGAGGCAAATCTTAAAAAGAAGTGATTTTATTTGACAAAATATTTATCATTGGATAATATCGTACTATGTAAAATTATTAACAATCCCAGAAGGAGCCAATATGACACTGCCTAATGTGATCACCTTATTTAGAATACTGCTAATCCCGATATACCTGCTCATATTTTACTCTGGAACGGAGAATAGGATACTATTTTCAGGACTTGTATTTATACTAGCAGGGATATCGGATGTTGCAGATGGGTTCATTGCACGACGTTATAATCTTGAGAGTAAGCTCGGAGCATTGATGGATCCCTTTGCTGACAAGCTGATGAGCTTTGCTGTACTTTTCACTTTCACCTCTGTAGGATTGATTCCGGTATGGGTTCTGATACCGATGCTCATAAAGGAAATTGTGATGATCCTTGGAGGAGGACTTTTATACTTGAAGCATAAAGGATCTGTGATCCCTTCCAATAAATTTGGAAAGGTAGCAACGTTTTCATTATATGCTTCAATATTATCGATAATAACCAAGGTATCCTTTAATGTTTCCTTATTACTTCTTACATTGACCTTGGCTCTTAATATCCTGGCTTTCATTAATTACATGAAGATTTTTAGAAGACTTGTGGATGATAAAAAAGGCGAGATTGACAAATAGTCTCCTGTATTTTATAATTAGGACAATTATATCAATGGCTTTGAAAAAGAGGAGTAATCAGATTCCCTAATAGAGAGCAGGCTTGCTGGTGGAAGAGCCGCAGTAGGAATATGATGAAGGTCGCTTTTGAGCTGGCAGACTGATTAATCTAAGTCTGCACGGGGAACCGTTATTTCATATAAGTGCCTCAGCTTTAGCTGTGGAATTAAGGTGGTACCGCGAACCCTTCGTCCTTACACGGATGAGGGTTTTTTATTTTTACGAGGAGGGGAATCTATGTTAGAGAATTTACCAAAGAATTATGATCCAAAGGAGTTTGAAGACAGACTTTATAAGTTCTGGAACGACAATGGGTATTTCACACCTGAAATTGACAAAAATAAGAAACCATACACAATAATGATGCCTCCGCCAAATGTAACGGGAAGCTTGCATATGGGACATGCCCTGAACAATACTATTCAGGATGTACTTATCAGGTGGAAGAGGATGGAGGGATATTCCGCTCTCTGGCTGCCAGGAACGGATCATGCCAGCATATCTACTGAGGCAAAGGTAGTAGAGAAGATAAAATCTGAAGGGAAAAGCAAGGAGGAGCTGGGCAGAGAAGGTTTCCTTAAGGAAGCCTGGGCATGGACCGACATATATGGCGGGACTATAAAAAACCAATTGAAAAAGCTTGGAGTTTCATGTGACTGGTCCAGAGATAGATTTACACTGGATGAGATGCTTAGCAACGCCGTTGAAGAGGTCTTCGTAAGGCTTTATGATAAAGGACTGATTTACAGAGGAGATAGGATCATCAACTGGTGCCCCAGCTGTCATACTGCAATATCAGATGCCGAAGTGGACCACGAGGATGCTCATGGTTACCTGTGGCATGTTAAATATCCAATAAAGAACAGTGATCAGTTTATTACCATTGCCACAACAAGACCAGAGACAATCCTGGGAGATCTTGCCGTTGCAGTTCATCCAGACGATGATCGATATTCACACTTGGTTGGAAAGACCGCTTTGGTTCCAATCATCAACAGAGAGATACCTGTTATAGCTGATCCATATGTTGAGATGGAATTTGGGACGGGCGCTCTAAAAATAACACCATCCCATGATCCAAATGATTTTGAAGTGGGAGAAAGGCACGGACTTGGCCAATGCGTGGTTATAAACGAGGACGGGTTTATGAATTCCAACGCAGCTGAATTCGAAGGCCTGGAGAGGTTCGAAGCCAGAAAGACTGTGGCCAAAGCACTGGAGGAAAGGGGTTATCTTGAGACAGTTAAGGATCATGACAATGCTGTAGGCCATTGTGAAAGATGCAAAACAATTATTGAACCGCTGATATCAAAGCAATGGTTTGTAAGAATGGAGCCACTCGCTAAGCCGTCATTGGAGGCCTATTATAATGGTGAATTAAGATTTATACCAGAAAGATTCGGGAAGGTATACACACATTGGCTCGAGAATATCAAGGATTGGTGTATCTCAAGACAGTTGTGGTGGGGACACAGACTGCCTGTATACTATTGTGACGATTGTGGAGAGATAATCGTATCAAGAGAAAAAATTACAAAATGCAGCAAATGTGAAAGCACGAATATCCGTCAGGAGACGGACACTCTTGACACCTGGTTTTCATCGGCCCTTTGGCCTTTTTCTACACTGGGATGGCCTGAAGATACTGAGGATATGGATTATTTCTTTCCAACGGATGTTCTTGTAACAGGCTATGATATTATATTTTTCTGGGTCATCAGAATGGTATTCTCAAGCCTTGAGCAGACTGGAGAGCTTCCATTCAAGGATGTTTTCCTTACAGGCCTTGTCAGAGACTCACTGGGAAGGAAAATGAGCAAATCTCTGGGGAACGGAATAGATCCTCTTGAGCTTATTGAAGAATACGGAGCTGATGCTCTAAGATTCACTTTGGTTACGGGGAATACACCTGGCAATGACATGAGATTTTACACTGAAAGAGTTGAGGCAAGCAGAAACTTTGCCAACAAGCTCTGGAATGCCACAAGATTTGTAATGATGAATCTTGACGATGAGACTGAGGATTATACCATCGACACCAAGGAGCTGGAGCCAGAAGACAAATGGATCATTACAAGACTGAATAAGGTTATAGGGGACGTTAAGTCTAACCTGGATAAATATGAACTTGGACTGGCTGCCCAAAGGGTATACGACTTCATTTGGGAGGATTACTGCGACTGGTATATCGAAATGACAAAGACCAGATTATATGGCGAGGATAAAACCTCAAGGGCAACAGCTCAGCAGGTTCTTGTGTCGGTACTGAGAGATACTTTGAAGCTTCTGCATCCTTTTATGCCATTCATAACAGAGGAAATCTGGCAGCATTTGCCCGGCAAGTCGGATGCCCTAATAATGGAAGCCTGGCCAAAGCCTGATAGCGCGTCTTTGTTTGAGGAATCTGAGAAGAATATTGAATTTATCAAGTCAGCCATTAAGGGTATCAGAAATGCAAGAGCTGAGATGAATATTGTCCCCTCCAGGAAGGCAGGGTTGATATTTGTTACTGAGGATGAATCTTTAAAGGAAATAATTTCTCAAAGTGAGAAGAAGTTCAGAACCTTGGCATCGGCTGATTCCATTACATTTACCTCAGATAAAAGCGGATTTGGGGAGGGCTTCGTGTCAGTTGTATTGGATGGATGTGAGGTTTTCCTTCCTCTTGCAGATTTGATTGACTTTGACAAGGAACTGGAGAGACTTGAAAAAGAGAAGGCCAAGCTGGAGGATGAAATCAAGCGGGTTGATGCTAAGCTTTCTAATCAGGGATTTGTCGCCAAAGCACCAGCTAAGGTTGTTGACGAGGAAAAGGAAAAACAGATTAAGTACAAGCAGATGCTTGAAAATGTCTTGGAAAGGATTAATTCCTTAAAGAAATAGTGGGAGGATAAAATGAACTACCAGGAAGCGTTAACTTATATCAATGATAAGGACAAATATGGCTCCAGGCTCGGTTTGGATTCAGTTGGAAGGTTGTTATACCACCTTGGAGAACCTCATAAGGATATGAAGTATATCCATATTGGCGGTACAAATGGTAAAGGCTCAATATCAGCTTATATTGCAAAATGCCTTGAGACAGCCGGTTATAGGACAGGGTTGTATACATCTCCGTACCTGGAGAGATTTACCGAGAGGATCCAGATAAATGGTGTAGATATTCCAGAGGAGACACTTGGAAGACTTACTGAAGAGGTTAAATCTGCTGCTGATAGAATGGTTTCAGAAGGAATGGAGCACCCTACCACCTTTGAGATAGTAACTGCTTTGGGCTTCCTATATTTCAAGGAAGCTGGAGTTGATTACATCGTACTTGAAGTTGGTCTGGGCGGTAGATTTGACTCGACAAATATTATTGAAAAGTCTTTAGCTTCAGTTATAGCAACCATAGATTATGATCATATGGATGTTCTGGGGACCACACTGGCAGAAATTGCTTATCAGAAGGCAGGGATAATTAAAAAAGACGGACTGGTCGTAGCATATCCACAAAGAGATGAATCCAGGCAGGTTATAAAACGGGTATCTGAGGAGATAGGATCAGACTATGTAGAGGTCGATCCAGATGACATTGAAGTGAAAACTGAAAATGATAAAGGCAGCGTATTTGATTTGCATTATAAAGGTCATTCCCATAAGGGGATCAGAATATCTATGCTCGGTGATTACCAGATTTATAACGCCTCAACAGCAGCAGTTTGCCTTCTTGAATTAAGGGAAAGAGGTTTGGTCAAATTTACTGATGAACAGCTATATGAAGGCTTGATGGGAACAAAATGGAAGGGGAGGCTTGAGGTTCTAAGTCGTGAACCGATCTTCCTGATTGACGGGGCTCATAACCTTCAAGGTATTGAAAATCTGGCAAAGGCCGTAAGTTTATTTAAATTTAAAAGGCTTATTTTGGGTGTAGGAGTCCTTAAGGATAAGGATTATACCCATATGATAGAAAAGCTGATTCCATTGGCCAGCGAGGTTGTTGTAACTGAAGTTAGTATGCCCAGGAAGCTGAAGGCTGATCTGCTGGCTGAGGAAATAAGGAAGTATACTGATAAAGTGTACGTTGAGCCATCAATAGATAAAGCTGTGAGGAAGGCTATCGAGCTGGCTGGTCCTGAAGATATGGTGCTCTTTGGAGGTTCACTTTATTTGATTGGAGAGGTTAGAACAATTGCTAAAACCCTGCTAATATAGCAGGGTTTTAGACTGGATCAATTATTTTCATGATTTTACCAAATATGTTTGAAGGCTCAAGCTTCCAATTAGAACAGATTTTTTTCGCCTGTATCTCATCCGGTATACTAAGGGTAAGCCTGAATATGGTTAAGCCTCTTTCAGTTAAAACAAGATCTACGGAATATTCTCCTGTTTCTGACAGGAAATATGAGGCGTCAGCTCCTTGCAGCTGCCCTGAAGTTATGAATAATGATTCTACAAGGCTGCTGATCTGATCCGACAGCTTATCCTTAAAAAGCTCCAGTATAGAATCACCAGCATCTGTTATGGAATAGGTGACTTCTCCTCCGAATTTTGAACTTGCCAGGAATCCACTCTCGGTTAACTCAGAGAGATGCTGTTGAACCTGAAAGAAATTCATATCGAAGTTTTCAATTGCGGCTTCTGATATTTTAGTATTAGTAATATTTGACATTGAAGAACTGGTTATCTTCAAGAGTATCAGTCTTTGTAGAGCTGTGTCCTCTGACATTCCCTGGAACATATTGTATCACCTCATAATATTTGATAGGATTATACCACAGATTTTAGCAGATAATCTATGTGATTTGTTTAAGCCTAATGTGGTGTTGTTCTACCCTTTGGGTATAATGAAAATCAGAAGCTTGATTTTTAGAATAAAGGATGGTATTTTATGAATACAAACCTGATAGTAGGTGCTATAATATTTATAATTATAATCAGCATTCAATTCACCTTGAATCTTATTTTAAGGGAGTTAAGGGAAATAAAACAGATATTGGGGAGAAAATAAGTTGAAGGGAGAGACTGACTTGTTTGAGGACAAAAAAGAGAAGGTTTTAATTTCCAGGGATGAAATAAGCAACAGAGTCAGGGAAATGGGCAAGGAGATCAGCAAAGACTATAGGGGCAAGGACCTCGTAATAGTGTCTCTTCTGAGAGGCAGCTTCATTTTTACTGCTGATCTTGCCAGAGAAATGGACATTCCGGTAGAAATTGAATTTATGACAACAGCAAGCTACGGACACGCTGAGATATCATCAGGAAGAGTTGAGATTCTGCAGGATATACGAGGTGAAATTAAAGGTAAAAGCGTACTGATAGTCGATGATATAATCGATTCAGGTCATACATTATTGAAGGTAATGGAGCATCTGGAGGAGAGGGAACCAGCTTCGATCAAAATCTGCGTAATGCTTGACAAACCAAGCCGTAGGCAGGTGGATCTTGTGCCGGACTACGTTGGGTATGAGATACCCGATGTGTTCATAGTCGGATATGGTCTGAACTACGGAGATCACTACAGGAATATACCTTATATTTTTACATTTGAGTAATTAAACATCACCTGCACTTGCTGCAGGTGTATTTATTGATTCGGAGGAAGTGATTCAGTGAGAACAGAGAGAATTCCATCTCCTAACGGAGTAAATATTTTATACCTTTCGCTCGGTCTGGCATTCCTTCTCGTAGGGGGGTTGGTTCAGAGAAAAGAACTTTATACCGGAATTCTGATAACAGAATATCTAATAATACTCCTTCCAAACATCCTCTTCCTTAAGCTCAGAGGGTATTCCCTGAAGAAGGTTTTAAAGCTGAATCCAATTAGTTTGAAACAGGGATTATTCACTGTTCTTACTATGATATTTGCCTATCCTATAGCCGTATTTCTGAATTATATTATGATGCTATTTCTAAATTCAGTAAGTGACAGTCTTCCCACCGGGGTGCCTATTCCATCGAGCTGGCCAGAGTACTGGCTTGCACTTTTTGTTATCGCGGTAACACCAGGAATATGTGAAGAGGTAATGTTCAGGGGTACGATGCAGTCTGCTTATGGCAGATTGGGAGAGAAGAAGGCATTGATCCTTTCGTCGCTGCTTTTTGGATTATTTCACTTCAATCTTATGAACTTCCTGGGGCCTGCATTTTTAGGGTTGATCCTGGGGATAATAATGATAAAGACAAAAAGCCTGTACGCAACTATAATTGGACATACACTTAACAATGGCATTGCTCTTTCGATTGGTTTTGCTGCCTCAAGTATGCTTGAGAGGCTGGAGGAGGTCGCATCCGGAACACCACAGCTTCCATCAGGGCTTGAAGCTATAGCAGCCTTAGTACTACTTGCAGGGTGGGGGCTCTTTTCACTGGTGATCTTATTTCTGATACTCAAATATTTTCCCAAATCTCAGGAACCTCTGCACGAAACGGAGGTTTTAGATGAGGGTTTCTATGAGTGGGATGATAATCAGCGAGTATACTGGGTTCCTGTTTTTGTAACCATTGGCCTATTCGCCATTGTAAACTATATGTATTTTCTCGCTGGTTAGGAGGGTTTTTATGGGTACTTACGACAAATTTTCAATTCTATATGATCAATTAATGGATGATTTCGACTATAATAAGTGGGGAAAGTACATCAATGACATCATTGCCAACAAAGGCTTGAATGGCAAAAATATCCTTGAGATGGCATGTGGCACTGGAAATCTTACAAAGGAACTCCTCAGGACAGGCTACTTTGTAGATGGATTTGATTCCTCGGAGGAGATGCTTGCTCTTGCGGGCAATAAGCTTAGGAAATACAAAGGGCTGAGACTTTTCAACATGGACATGAGAAACTTCAAAATGGATAAAAGCTATGATGTTGTTTTGGCTATATGCGATAGTATAAACTATATATTGGATGAAAGAGATATTGAGAAGACATTCGCAAATGTATACAGGCACCTTAAGCCAGGAGGTATATTCATATTTGACTTAAACTCCGAGCATAAGCTAAGGAATATACTCGGAAATAATATTTTCCTAGAGGACAGGGAGCATGTTTTCTACACTTGGGAAAACCAGCTTGATGAAGAAACAGGGATAGTGGATTTCATTTTGACCTTTTTCGTAACAGATGATGGACTAAACTACAAACGATTCGATGAGGTCCATCAAGAGAGGGCATATAGAACAGAAGACATAAAAGAGCTTCTGTTAAAAGCTGGTTTTCAAAATATTGAGGCATATGAGGCCTTCAGCTTTGAAAGCTTTAGTAACGAATCTGAAAGGATAAATTACGTCGCAACTAAATTATAGTAAATTACAGAAAAGGGTGATATAGTGAAGGATTATATGATTAGGAGCATGGATAAGCTGGGCAGGCTTAGAATGTTTGCTGCTTCTACAACAGGTATAGTTGAAGAATTCAGAAGACTGCACGGCTCTTCACCAACGGCTACTGCTGCAGCTGGAAGAGCCATCACTGCAGCCGCTATGATGGCTGCAACCATGAAAAACGAAAGAGACAAATTGACATTAAAGATATCAGGTGGAGGACCGCTTGGTTCTATAATAGTTGTTGGGAATAACAAAGGGGAATTGAAAGCACTTGTGGACAATCCAGGTGCCGATGCCCCAAGTACACCTGACAAAAAGCTTGATGTCGGAAGGATAGTTGGTAATGATGGAACAGTTACTGTCATAATGGACCTGGGCTTAAAGGAACCGTATATAGGCCAGACGAGTCTTTTGACTGGAGAGATAGCTGAAGACATAGCAAACTTCTACATGGTTTCGGAGCAATTCCCAACAGCAGTAGGTCTTGGAGTATTGATAGACAAAGACATAACCTGTAAAGCTGCAGGAGGCTATATGATCCAGGTTTTACCATTTATTACGGAGGAGGAAATTTCCCAAATAGAGGAATCCATTAGGAACGCTGAACCTATTTCAACGATGGTTGATAAAGGTATGACACCTGAGGAGATAATGAACTCTCTTCTACCTGGCTTTGATATGGAGATCACGGATACACTCGAGCTAAAGTATCATTGCGACTGCTCAGTTGAAAGGATAAGGGATGTCCTCGTAAGTCTGGGCGACAAGGAGATCCGTGACATAATCGAAGAGGATGGCGAAAGTGAGGTAGTATGCCATTTTTGCAATACGAAATACCGATTTGACAAGGAAGATCTGGAGAAAATCTTATTGACAATAAGAGGGCAATAATGTATACTTGCTATTGTGACATCAGCCCGGAAGGGTTAAACCGGCCCAGATAGCTCAGTCGGTAGAGCAGTGGACTGAAAATCCACGTGTCGCTGGTTCGATTCCGGCTCTGGGCACCACAATAGTACATCAAATGGAAATGCGGGAGTGGCTCAGTGGTAGAGCATCGCCTTGCCAAGGCGAGGGTCGCGAGTTCGAATCTCGTCTTCCGCTCCATACGAGGCGGCATAGCCAAGTGGTAAGGCAGAGGTCTGCAAAACCTTCACCCCCAGTTCAAATCTGGGTGTCGCCTCCAAAACGAAGTCAACCCTTCTTATGACCTAAGAAGGGTTTTGTGTTATGGAGGATAAAATGAAAAATCCCTATGTACCTGAGTCAAGAGCAAGCCTGGCAATCATAAGCAGAGATGCGCCTGAAGCAGTTAAATCAGGTTTAAGAGAGCATATTGAGAATATCATTGAAACGATACCACTTGTTGGTGTATATAAAGCGATATCCAATCACCCGGACATTGCTATGCTCCCTGTTGGCTATAAAAAGCTTGTTGTTGCACCCTCTGTATATGAATACTACAAGGATAAGCTTGAACCTTTCGATTTTGTGGTTATAAAGGGAGCTGGCGAACCCGGGTACAAGTATCCTGCCAATATAAAGTATAATGCGGCGATTCTCGGGAATAGAGTCATATGCAGCCAGGATCACCTCGATGAAATTGCTGAGACAGAGTTAAGATCTGGAGACCTGCAGATATTGAATGTAAGGCAAGGGTACAGCAAGTGCTCTCTGGCAATTATCGGTGAGGCACAGGGTATTACTTCTGACGTAGGCTTAGCAGCAAGCCTCAGGGAAATCGGATATGATATACTTTTGATCGAGCATGGCCACATCAGACTCCCGGGACTAAACTACGGGTTCATAGGTGGATCAATGGGGTTGTTGTCAGAAAGAGAGCTTTTGATTGCGGGAAGCCTTACACATCACCCGTCGTGGGGTATTATAAATGAGTTTTTAGGCAAATACAATATCAAGCCTATTCAATTAAGCCAGGAGCAAGTCATTGATATCGGAACGATTCTTACATTTTGATGTACAATCTATCAGGAAACAATGATAAAATAAAGACCAGATACTTTTAGTAAGGGGGAAAGTGAATGAGCAAGAATATTGTAAAGCCTTCCATATTACCTGGATTCATGGAACTGACACCACAAAGTCAAATGCTGTTCAATAACATGATGGATACTGTAAGGAAGAATTATGAAAAGTTTGGATTTTTACCCATAGATACACCTGTAATCGAGAAAACTGAGGTATTGCTGGCTAAGGGTGGCGGTGAGACCGAAAAACAGATTTATCAGGTGGTTAAGGGGAGCACGGAAATGTCCTTGAGATTTGATCTTACAGTCCCATTGGCGAGATATGTTGCTCAGCATTATTCAGAACTTGCTTTTCCCTTCAGAAGGTATCACATAGCAAAGGTATACAGAGGAGAAAGAAACCAAAGGGGAAGGTTCAGGGAATTTTATCAGGCAGATATTGATATAATTGGTAATGGTTCCCTGGATATAATCAATGATGCCGAGATACCGAGTGTTATTTATTCAACGTTTAAGGACCTTGGATTCGACAATTTCACTATAAGAATGAATAACAGGAAAATACTGACCGGATTCTTCTCCTCACTGGGAGTTGAAGATCCTTACATAGTTATGAGAGCTGTTGACAAGCTGGAGAAAATTGGCCTGGAAAAGGTCACCGAAGAGCTGCTTGCCAATGGCATCGATAAGGACAGTATCGAATCTATAATTGGTTTCATCGGGATCAAGGGTTCACCGGCTGAAATAATTGATAGCCTGAACTCTCTGAATATTGAGCACGAAGTGTTTCTGGAAGGAGTAAAAGAGATAGGGACAGTCGTAGGTTATCTAAAGTTATTCGGTGTACCGGAAAATAACTATGCCTTGGATCTTACCATTGCTCGAGGCTTGGATTATTACACAGGTACAGTATATGAAACTATCCTGAACGATTACCCTGATATAGGAAGCGTATGCTCCGGAGGAAGATACGATGACCTTGCATCTCATTATACAAACCAGAAGCTTCCAGGAGTAGGGATTTCGATCGGACTGACAAGGTTATTCTATCAACTGGAGGAGGCAGGGATTATTTCCTCTGAGAACTACCATCTTTCAAAGGTCCTTGTAATACCTATGGAAGGATATTCGGCTGAAGGTATCCAGCTTGCTGCAAAGCTTCGAGCCGAGGATGTATATGCGCAGATTTATCTTGAGGATGCAAAGCTTGGGAAGAAGTTCAATTACGCTGATAAGCTGGGAATACCGTATGTGGCAGTGATCGGAGAGGAAGAAAAATCAAGCGGTATGTATACTCTTAGAAATATGAAGACCGGTGAGCAGACCAGACTTTCCATCGAAGGCGTCATACAAAAGCTGCGGGAAATCCATTAACCACAGGACAACAAAGTCTTGACACTATAAGGGTTTGCTGGTAAAATTGATACAACATAAATATGAAATGCAAAGATGGGACGAGTAGGATGAAAAAGCATGCAAGAGAAGAAAGGCCATGGCTGAAAGCCTTTCTGATGATATTCATCCGAAAACCACCCCGGAGCATATTCCGAAAGGAAGTACGCAAAGAGCGTTAACCAAAATGAGTATAATTAGGGTGGAACCACGGTCCTTCGTCCCTGCATTCAGCAGGGATGATGGGCCTTATTTTTTTAAGGAGGAATATAAATGATACGTTTGACTTTGCCTGACGGAACAGTCAGGGAATATGAGAGAGGCATCAAGGTATATGACGTAACTGCTGATATATCTGAAGGCTTGGCAAGAGTTGCCGTAGGAGCTGTTGTTAATGAAAAGATAATGGGGATGCAGGAAAGCATCAATGAAGATTCAAGCTTCAGAGTGGTGAAGTTCGAGGATCCTGAGGGTAAGAAGATTTTTTGGCATACATCAGCTCATATCATGGCATATGCGGTACAAAAGCTATTCCCAGGCGTCAAATTTGCCATAGGGCCAGCAATAGACAATGGCTTCTATTACGATTTTGACACTGAACACAGATTCACCCCGGAAGACCTGGAGCTTATTGAGAATGAAATGCATAATATCGCTAAGGAAGGCTATTTGCTTGAAAGATTTGAAATGTCAAGAGATGAGGCATTGAAATTTTTTAAGGATAGTGGAGAGGTATATAAGGTTGATCTTATCGAAAACCTACCGCCAGAAGAGATTATTTCTTTCTATAAGCTTGGTGAATTCACAGATCTTTGCGCTGGACCTCACCTATACGATACTAAGAGAGTAAAGGCTATCAAGCTTATGAGTATCGCTGGTGCGTACTGGAGAGGCGACGAGAAGAACAAGATGCTCCAAAGGATATACGGTACTACCTATGAAAAGAAGAAGGACCTTGAGGAATATCTGAACAGGCTGGAAGAAGCCAAAAAAAGAGACCACAGAAAGCTGGGCAGAGAGCTTGATCTTTTTAGTATGCAGGATGAGGGGCCTGGTTTCCCATTTTTCCATCCAAAAGGAATGATAATCCGGAATATCCTTGAAACCTTCTGGAGAGATGAGCATACAAAGAGAGGCTATGGAGAAATAAAAACTCCACTTATACTATCTGAGCATTTATGGCATCAATCCGGTCACTGGGATCATTATAAGGAGAATATGTACTTTACGTCCATCGATGAAGGTGCCTTTGCAATCAAGCCAATGAATTGTCCAGGCTCAATACTTGTTTACAAATCAAAGATGTACAGCTACAGGGATTTCCCTCTCAGGTGGGGCGAGCTGGGCCTGGTTCACAGACATGAGCTTTCAGGAGCGCTTCATGGACTGATGCGAGTTAGAAGCTTTACGCAGGATGATGCTCACTTATATTTGCTGCCTTCTCAGGTCAAGGAGGAGCTTAAAAAAACTATTGACCTTGCTGATTATATATATGGCATATTTGGATTCAAGTACAGGATCGAATTGTCAACAAGACCTGAGAATTCAATGGGTTCTGAGGAGCAGTGGGAGCTTGCGACAACAAGTCTTCAGGAAGCACTGGATGAAAAGGGCATAGAGTATAAGATAAATCCTGGTGACGGTGCTTTCTATGGACCTAAAATAGACTTCCACTTAGAGGACGCTATAGGGAGGACTTGGCAGTGCGGTACAATACAGCTTGATTTTCAAATGCCTGAAAGATTTGACCTGACCTATGTGGACAAGGACAATGAAAAGAAAAGACCGGTAATGGTACACAGAACTATACTTGGCAGCATGGAGAGATTCATGGGAATATTGATTGAACACTTTGCTGGGAAATTCCCTGCTTGGCTGGCTCCAGTACAGGCTACAGTTCTTCCTATATCCGAAAAATTCAATGATTATGCACATGAGATCAGAAGAACAATGGAGGATAAGGGCTTTAGAGTGGAAACTGACGACAGAGCTGAGAAAATAGGATTTAAAATTAGAGAAGCACAGATGATGAAGATTCCCTATATGTTGGTAGTCGGCGAAAAGGAAATTGAAGAAGGCTTAGTATCCGTAAGAAAGCGAGACGAGGGAGATCTTGGCCAAATGAGCATGGAGGCATTCATCGACAAGCTTTCTGAAGAGGTAAGCAAGAAAATAATCTAAGTGGAGGAATTAAATGGAATTCAGACGATATATCGATGCCATGAAAGCTGATTTAATAAAATCCACCCAGGAAAGCATAAGGATCAAATCAGTTGAAGAGTCCGAACTGCCAGGCATGCCCTTTGGAAAAGGAAACCAAGAAGCACTAAATCATTTTCTGGAGTTGGGCGAGAGCATGGGCTTCAGATCCTTAAATCTGGATGGCTACGCCGGACACCTTGAAATGGGTGATGGTGAGGAAACTGTGGGAATACTTGCCCACCTCGATGTGGTCCCTGAAGGAGATGGATGGACATATCCACCCTATGGAGGAGAAATACACAACGGTAAGATTTATGGAAGAGGAACTACTGACGATAAAGGGCCAGCTATGGCGGCCCTTTATGCAATGAAAGCAATCAAAGACAGTGGAATCAGCCTGAAGAGGAAGGTCAGACTCATTCTTGGGTTGAATGAGGAATCAGGCTGGAGATGTATGGAGCATTACTTTTCAAAGGTAGAGCATCCTGATATGGCATTTACTCCGGATGCTGAATTTCCAGTCATCCATGGAGAGAAGGGTATAATTATTTTCAACCTTAAGTACAAGCTGCATCAGTCAGAGGACTGTGAGGTTTTTATTAAGGAGCTTAATGGAGGAATTGCACCAAATATGGTCCCAGACAGTGCTAAAGCTTTGCTGAGTGTGAAAGACAAAGTTTTATTCAAAGCAGCCTTCGATAAATTTACTGATGAAAAAAATTTACCTGTTACTCTTACCAGCTTGGGAGATGACCTGGTAATAGATGCCAGAGGCATCTCTGCACATGGGAGCACCCCTGAAAAAGGAGAAAATGCAATAACACATCTAATGAGTTTTCTTGGAACAGTATACAATGGCGGATGTTCGATGTGCAGCTTTATTCGTTTATACAACGAAAGGCTTGCCAATAATCATCATGGTGAGAAGATTGGGTGCGGTCTGGAGGATGACGTATCCGGGAAGCTAAATTTTAATGTAGGAATGATAGCGTTAAAGGATAACGAGATTATTATTACAATAAACGTCAGGTATCCCATAAAGTCGGCTGCTAAGGAGGTATATGATGGGATCCGGGAAAACCTTAAGGATACACCTATCCTGTTGGTAGAGGGAAAATCTGATTCCAAGCCACTATATGTTCCGGTGGATAACTTCCTTGTGGAAACGTTGATGAAGGTTTATCAGGAACATACAGGAGATAAGGAATCAAAACCAATAACCATAGGCGGTGGAACCTACGCAAGAGCTACCAAAAATGCTGTTGCATTTGGACCCATGTTCCCAGGTCAGCCAGATGTTGCACATCAGAAGGATGAATATATATCCATAGAGCACCTTGTTGATCTTGCAGATATATACTCAAAAGCTATTTACCAATTGGCTTCGCAATAATTTATTTGACAAAGACCTGGTAGTAGCATATAATGTGTAAGGAATTGAATATTCATCAAAGTAGAAGTTTCCGCTTCTCACCCTATAGCTGAGGCTCATAGGGTAGATATTTCCACAAGGCACCAGGTGCCCTTAATTTGTTGTGGTCGATTTGCGGACATTTCTATGTCCGCTTTTTTTATTTGTTATACACGGGAGGTGTAGGATTATTAAAGAACTTCAAATCAATGAAGAGATAAGAGAAAAAGAGGTTAGACTTATTGACGTGGATGGTAGTCAATTGGGCGTGGTTCCTTTAAAAAGGGCATTTGAGCTGGCTGCAGAGAGAAGGTTGGACCTTGTGAATGTAGCTCCGACGGCAAAGCCGCCTGTATGTAAGATCATGGATTACGGTAAATACAAGTATGAAATGTCTAAGAAGGAAAAGGAAGCCAGAAAGAACCAGAAGATCATAAACATCAAGGAAATAAGATTGACCCCCAATATTGAATCTCATGACTTGAATGTTAAGGCAAACAGAGCCATTGAGTTTCTTCAGGACGGAGATAAAGTTAAAGTCTCTGTAAGGTTTAGAGGAAGAGAAATGGGCCATACTGAAATGGGCAAGGAAGTTTTGGACGAATTTGCAAAGCTGATAGGCGATGCAGGAAAAATTGAGAAAGAAGCAAAATTGGAAGGCAGAAACATGACTATGTTTTTGATGCCGAAACCAGAATAAGGTTAGGAGGATATAGACAATGGCAAAAATGAAAACTCACAGAGGCTCCGCCAAAAGGTTCAAAAGAACAGCAACTGGTCTTTTGAAGAGATTCAAGGCATACAAGAGCCATAAGACAGGCAAGAAATCAGCCAAGAGAGTAAGGAATCTTAGAAAGGGAGCTTTGGTTAGCAAGGGCGATCAAAAGAGAATTGATTCAATGCTACCATAGTTACCAGATTGATATATAGGAGGATTGTAAAATGGCAAGAGTAAAGAGAGCGATCAATGCAAAAAAGAAGCATAAAAAAATACTAAAGCAAGCCAAGGGCTACTTCGGAGCGAAGAGCAAGCTGTTTAGACCTGCAAATCAGGCAGTTATGAAATCACTGAACTATGCTTACATCGGTAGAAAGCAAAGAAAAAGAGACTTCAGAAAGCTTTGGATCGCAAGAATAAATGCGGCTGCAAGACTTAATGGAATGAGCTACAGCAGATTCATCAATGGTCTTAAGAAGGCTAACATAGAAGTAAACAGGAAAATGCTTTCAGAGATGGCTATCCATGACTCAGAGGGCTTCGCAAAGCTCGTAGAAATTGCAAAGGGTAATTAATCATGCAAAAGTTCCACTAAGGAACTTTTTTTGCATAAAGGGATAAACCGGAGGCAAATCATGTCTTTTATTAGAAGCAAATTGAACGGTCTGGAAATGAATCCGCCAAGAATTCTGGCATTGGGATTTATGACTACAATTTTATTAGGTGCTTTATTGTTGAATCTCCCTAGAGCCTCAGTATCAGGAGAAAGCATTGGGTTTATAGATGCCCTGTTTACATCAGCCTCTGCAGTTTGCGTCACTGGACTGGTGGTAGTCAACACTGCTGATCATTGGACTGTTTTTGGACAGGCTGTGATCCTTATGCTTATCCAGATAGGTGGTCTGGGTATCATGACCATGGCCACGATTTTCGCATTGGTATCGGGGAAAAAAATATCACTAAAGGAAAGATTGGTTATAAAAGAGCAGCTCAACCAGGAATCCCTATCCGGTCTCGTAAAGCTTGTAAAGTACGTAATAGCGATGACTTTGTTCATTGAATTTGTGGGAGCTGTTGTATTATCCTATGTTTTTATACCTGAGTTTGGATTGAAGCAGGGAATATGGAATTCATTATTTCATTCTGTGTCAGCTTTTTGCAATGCTGGCTTTGATATCACCGGGAATAGCTTCATGGATTATAATGATTCCACCATTGCAATTGTTGCGATATGCTTCCTTGTAGTGGTTGGAGGGTTAGGATTTTCGGTAATAATCGACATCCTGAGGCACAGATCATGGAAGAGACTTTCTCTGCATACAAGATTGGTAATCATTATATCATTTTTATTATTAGCGATTGGTACACTGCTTATTCTCGTTTTGGAATGGAATAATCCAGGTACGTTGAAGGATATGACCCTGGGAGACAAGGTTCGAGCAGCATTGTTTGCCGCTGTGGTACCAAGAACTGCAGGCTTTAATTCCATCGATGTTGGAGCAATGATGCAGGCAACTGCATTTTTTACCATAATTCTAATGTTTATCGGCGGCTCTCCGGGTTCAACTGCAGGGGGAATTAAAACCGCAACCTTTGGCGTGGTAATAATGGCGACGATTGCAATTATTAAGGGTGAAAGAGACATTGAGATCTATAAGAAGAGGATACCTCAGGAGACGGTATTTAAGTCCCTTGCGATAGTAACAGTCGGTATGGGAATGATTATAGGAGTTTCTTTTTTACTTACTCTGACTGAAAGCTGGGGATTCTTAGATACGATGTTTGAGGCAACATCTGCATTCGCAACAGTAGGATTATCAAGAGGGCTTACCCCAAATCTAAGTAATGCAGGGAAACTGATCATAATTGGAACTATGTATGCAGGAAGAGTCGGACCTTTGACCATGGCATTTGCATTCGGTTATAATAAGAAGCATAAGAGATACAGATATTCAGAGGGACACATAACTGTAGGTTAACGAGGAGGACTATTATGAAATCTTTTGCAATAATAGGATGTGGAAGGTTTGGTTCAGCTGTTGCCAGAACTCTCCATGAATTGGGGAATGAGGTTTTAGCCATCGACGGCGACCCGGACGTAGTTGAGATGATTTCTCCCAATGTTACCCATGCAATTCAAGCAGACGTAATGGATGAGGCAGTCATGAAGGAGCTTGGACTGAAGAACTTTGATGTAGTCATAGTCAGCATAGGTACCGACTTGCAGGCATCGATAATGGCGACATTGATAGTCAAAGAGCTAGGGGTAAAGCATGTAGTAACAAAAGCTCAATCAGAGCTCCACGGAAAGGTTTTGAGAAAAATAGGAGCAGACAAGGTGATCTATCCGGAGAGGGATATGGGAGTAAGAGTTGCTCATAACCTTACATCAAAGAGCATAATTGATTACATTGAACTTTCTCCTGACTACAGCATACTTGAAATAAGATCCCTGGAGAGATGGTGGGGAAAAACACTTTCAGATTTGCGCTTAAGGAATAAATACGGTGTAAATGTTATGGCAATAAAAAGAGGAGATCAGGTAAACGTCTCACCTGGTCCAAATGATAAGATTGAAATAGGAGATATCCTCGTGGTTTTGGGAAGTACTGATGAAATTGCTAAGCTGGAACAAAAGGCTGGTGATTAAATGATTGAAATAACATCAATCAACAATCCTGTGGTCAAGGAGATCAATGCTCTTAAAACCAGAAAAGGAAGATGGACAAAAGGTCTTTACCTGGTGGAAGGCTATAAAATGATTACGGAAGCAATCAGAGAGAGCGGGCTTATCGTTAAACTAATCATAAATTCGGATTTTATTGATGCACCTGAGACAGCATCGTTGATATCTGGTATGGAAGCTAAAACTGATGCCATAATCACAAACAGCAAATTGTTCTCGAGACTTTCTGCCATGGACTCACCTCAAGGTGTAATGGCATTAATCAAAATGAAAATCAAAACAATAAAAGAGTTTCCCGGTAAAGGGAGATTCTTGTTTTTGGATGGACTTCAGGATCCAGGTAATTGCGGAACAATAATCAGATCTGCTGATGCTTTTGGCTTTAATGGGTTAGTCATAGGGCCAGGCTCAGTTGATCCATTTAATCCCAAAGCTGTGCAGGCATCGATGGGTTCTATATTAAGATCATCACTATACTTTACTCACGATGGAGCCTCTGATCTGGAGAAACTTAAAGCAAAGGGTTACAAGGTAGCTTCCACTTCAATGGAAGGCAGCGTTGTGCTGAAAGAATACGAATTTACAGATAGGGATATTGTGATTATTGGCAATGAAGGATGCGGTATATCTAAAGAGATATTTGATATTTGCGACCAAAGGATAACTATACCAATGCCAGGAAAAGCCGAATCTCTGAATGCTGGCGTAGCCGCTTCTCTCATAATGTATGAAGCCTCTCTTAATTCCAGATTGTCGGTTGAGTTTTAGTATCCGGGGTGCTATAATTTAGTAAATAATCAGAAATCATTTAATTTACACATTGAAAGGAGTCCGTTATGAAGGATAGACTTGAGGAATTGAGGGATTCTGCCCTCAAGGAGCTGCAAAACGTAGTGGATATGGCTGACCTGGAGAGCTTGAGGGTCAAATTTCTGGGGAAAAAGGGTGAAATCACCTCGATCCTTAGAGATATGGGCAAGCTGTCAGCAGAAATGCGCCCTGTAATCGGTCAGATGGCAAATGAGGTAAGGTCAGAGATCGAAGATAAAATATCTGAGGCTAAGGAGCTTCTTAAGGAGAAGATGAAAGAGGCAAAACTTGCTACAGAGACTATAGATGTAACAGTTTCTACAGAAAAACTGGTAAGAGGCCATAGACATCCGCTGATAGCAACAGCTGAGGAGTTGGAGGACCTTTTTATAAGCATGGGTTTCAAAGTAGTGACCGGCCCCGAAGTGGAGACGGTCGAGAATAACTTTGATGCATTGAACACTCCAGATAATCACCCCTCAAGAGATATGTCCGATACCTTCTATATAAATGACCATATTCTGCTGAGAACACAAACATCTCCTGTTCAAATAAGGGCAATGAAGAAATATGGAGCTCCTCTTAGAATGGTTTCGGCTGGAAGGACCTTCAGATTCGACAATGTTGATGACACACATTCGCCAATGTTCCATCAATTGGAAGGTCTGGTCGTTGACGAGAACATTTCCTTAGCGAATCTAATACACACTCTGGACATCTTCGTCAAAGAGTTATTTGGAGATGATATGAAGACCAGATTCAGACCACATTATTTCCCATTTACTGAACCAAGTGCTGAGGTTGATGTAACATGTATCAAATGCAGAGGAGAAGGTTGTCCTTCATGCAATTTTACCGGTTGGAGCATGGAGCTTTTAGGCTGTGGAATGGTTCATCCTAAGGTTCTTGAGACCTGCGGTATAGACTCTGAAAAGTACACGGGGTTTGCTTTTGGGATGGGGATAGACAGGATTACCATGGTAAAATATGGCATTAACGACATAAGAATGCTGTTTGACAATGACAAGAGATTTCTTGATCAGTTTTAGGGAGGGGATTATTGGATGCTATTACCATTGAAATGGCTTGGAAAATACGTAAATATTGAAATTTCGCCTAAGGAGCTTGCTGATGGTCTTACCTACTCAGGCTCTCACGTTGAGTCAATAACCCGCCTGGACAAGGGAATCGAAAACGTTGTTGTGGGCAGGATAAATGAAATAGAAAGACACCCTAATGCTGATAAGCTTTTTGTGTGCAAGGTTGATTTGGGGGATAAGCTGGAGACTATAGTGACAGGTGCTACAAACCTTAAAAAAGGAGACTATGTGCCAGTAGCAATTAATGGAGCAGTTCTTGCTGGAGGAGTATCTATTGGTTCGACAGTCTTCAGAGGAATAGAATCCAACGGGATGCTTTGCTCACTTCAGGAGCTTGGTTACCCTGATAATGTAATACCAAAGGAAGTAAGAGATGGGATATTCGTATTTGACAAAGAATACCCGCTTGGAGCGGATGCAATCGAATATCTCCAATTGGATGAGGATGTCATTGAGTTTGAGATAACTCCAAACAGACCTGATTGTCTTAGTATATACGGGATGGCAAGAGAAACAGCAGCAACGTTTGGATGGGAACTGGAATATCCAAGGATTTCAATTAAACACGAGGCAGATGATATAAACGATTATACACAAGGCATTTTTGTTGAAACACTAAATTGCAAAAGATATTATTCAAGGGTGGTCAAGGATGTAAAGATTGGACCTTCCCCGCTATGGTTACAAACTACACTTATGAATGCTGGAGTAAGACCAATAAGCAATATTGTAGATGTTACAAACTTCGTAATGATTGAGCTGGGAGAGCCGCTTCACGCATTTGATCTGGATATGCTGCAGGGAAGAAAGATAATTGTGCGACAAGCAAAATCCGGTGAATCATTAACAACTCTTGATGGTACAGAAAGAACTTTGGGAGAAGATGACATAATCATTGCTGATGCAAGTATGCCCATTGGTATAGCCGGGGTAATGGGAGGTCTTGACAGCGAAATAACGCAAGGGACCACCACTGTTCTGCTTGAAGGAGCAAATTTTAGCAGCAGACATATTCGTATGACGTCGAAGAAGTTCGGACTCAGAACAGAAGCTTCATCGAGATTTGAGAAGGGAATCGACCCAAACTTATGCAAGATGGCTGTTGAAAGAGCTTGCCAGTTAATTGAGGAGATTGGAGCTGGAACTGTAGTAAAGGGTGAAATAGATGTCAACCAGTCGACTTCAGCATCCAGAGTGTTGACCTTAAGACCTGACAGAGCAAGACTCCTTATTGGGACTGATATAGCTGATGAGGAAATGATAGGATATCTTACAAGACTTGAATTCAAGGCACTCCTGGAGAATGGTCTGATAAAGGCTGAGGTGCCATCCTTCAGAGATGACGTTGAGGGGGAGGCAGACCTTATTGAGGAAGTTGGAAGGATATATGGTTTCCACAGGGTTGAAAGCAAACCTCTTGTAGGTGGCTTGACAAGGGGCGAGAGACCCTATAACAAACAAATGGAGCTTAAGGTGAAGAATGTGATGCAAGGGCTTGGATATAATGAGGTAATGACTTATTCCTTTATTAGCCCGAAGGCATATGATAAATTGAACCTGCCTGAGGATGCACCTGAGAGAAAATACATCAGACTGATGAATCCATTAGGTGAGGACTACAGCACCATGAGGACAACTCTATTGTCAAACATGATGGAGCTTTTGTATAGAAATGAAAAAAGAGGAATAGATGAAGTTCTGGCATATGAGATTGGCTCGGTTTTTATCCCCGGATCACTCCCTGTAACAGACCTGCCTGATGAGAAACAGGTTCTTTCAATAGGAGTATATGGCAGCAAGGATTTCTATTTCGTGAAGGAATCTCTTCAGATGGTATTCGGGAGAATGGGGATCAGGAACTTGAGATTTAAGCCTCTAAGCTCCCATCCGTCCTTCCACCCTGGAAGGACAGCCGAAGTATATTCTGGAGATGAAAGTATGGGGTATTTCGGAGAGATACACCCTGACGTACTTGAGAACTATGACATCAAAAACAAAGTATATGCAGGTGTCATTGATTTTGATCAAATCATAAGACTCGCAAATCCGGAAGTGAAATACAAACCACTTCCAAAGTACCCGGCTGTTACAAGAGATATCGCAGTAGTAGTAGATGAGTCTGTTTTAGTAGGAGAGCTTGAGGAAACCATAATTGAGAATGGAGAAGGTCTTGTTGAAGCAATAAGTCTTTTCGACATTTACAGAGGAAATCAGGTTCAGGATAATAAAAAGAGTGTAGCCTTCTCCATTGTCTACAGGTCATATGAAGGGACCCTCACAGAGGATATAATAAGCAGGATACAAAGAAATACTATCACAGGGCTTGAAAACAAGCATAATGCAAAACTAAGAAGCTGATGGGGGTGGGCTTTGTCCCACCGCCTAAAACTGGCTTGGCAGGTCAAAAATATAGGAGGACGTTATGACGGAAAAGAGAAAGATAAACGTTTTGATCGATGGTCGTAACTTCACAGTAGTGGGCTCAGATGATGAAAGATACATAAGAGAACTTGCTGCTTTCGTAGATAGCAACATAAAGAAGCTTGCCAACAAAAATGAAAGGTTAAGTCCAACTATGGCATCTACTTTGGCTGCCGTAAATATTGCCGATGAATACTTCAAGCTTCAGGCGATTCATAGAGACCTCGAGAAACGAGCCAAGGAACCGCTTGAAAGGTATAATATCCTTAAGAAGGAACTGGAAGAGGCAAACGACAGGGTCAGAGAAATGGAGAACAGAAGCCTGAGCTTTCAGGATGAGATGATAAAAACAAAGCTGTCTAAGGAAGAGCTATTCGGCGAGATAAATAAGTTGAAGGAGAAGCTGGACCTGAGCGAAGCTAGAATAGCTGAGTTGGAGAAAATCAACAAGGAACACAAGGACAATCATTTTAAATCGCAGTTGGAGATCGTGGAGCTGAAAAAGCAGCTGTCTCAAGCGCTGCAGCTTCTGGATGAAATGTAGAACGGAGGAAATTTTTTGAATAAAGGAGTTGAGCTTTTAGCTCCTGTAGGGAGCTGGGAAGCGTTAGTGGCCGCAGTGCAAAATGGTGCCGACGCAGTATATTTAGGCGGCAAGCTGTTTAATGCCAGGCATTATGCCTCCAATTTCAGCGATGAAGAGCTGAAGGAGGCTGTTTCTTATGCACATTTAAGAGGAGTACTTGTATTTGTTACCGTGAACATCCTTATCGATGATTCAGAGATGGAAGAAGCTCTGGACTATACCAAATATCTATATGACATAGGTGTTGATGCCATAATAGTGCAGGACATAGGATATGCATCATTGGTCCGAAAAGCAATTCCGAACTTTGAGATTCACGGGAGTACCCAAATGACTATTAACAACCTTGAGGGTGCTAAGCTGCTTCAGGAGATGGGATTTTCCAGAGCAGTCCTTGCAAGAGAGGTTCCTGCAAAGGAAATCAGGAGTATCTCTGAAAACTGCAGCCTTGAGCTGGAGGTATTCGTACATGGTGCGCTTTGCTATTCATATTCTGGTCAATGCCTTATGAGCAGCTTGATTGGGGGAAGAAGTGGCAACCGTGGAACCTGTGCTCAGCCATGCAGAATGCAATACTCGATAGTGGATGATAGAGGTACGCTGCTTAACAATTGGGATAAGAGTCACTTCTTAAGCACAAGGGATTTAAATACAATAGAACAGATCAGTGAGCTCCTTAGTCTGGGGATAAGATCCTTTAAAATAGAAGGAAGAATGAAGAAAGCAGAATATGTGGCAGCGTTGACATCTGTTTATAGAAGGGCGATAGATGAAGGCAGCTGTGCAATAACAGAGAAGGATAAGAAAAATATAAAGCAAATATTTAATCGTGGATTTACTAAGGGCCTGACCTTTGGTGACTTCGGCAAAGATTTCGTAACACTGGACAGGCCAGATAACAGAGGGATCCGGGTGGGGACAGTGTTAGAATCCGTGAACAGAGGAACAGTCATATTATTAAAAGATAAGATATCGAAGGGTGATGGACTGGAATGGTTGTCCAGAGATGGCTCAACAAACGGTTTGAAATCACCCAGGGACATATCAGCTAATGAAAGATTTTTTCTCCAGAGAGTTTTTGATGCAAAAGTTGGATCTGATGTCAACAGAACCTCCAGTATTGAACTACTTGAGAACATGAAAGATACCTACAATCTTGATACAAGGAAAACACCTATTATCATGAACGTTAAGATAACCATAGGAGAGCCTCCGATCTTGAAGCTTTCATCAAAGGATAACAAAGCAGAGGTCAAGGGTGATGTTTTAGTACAGCCTGCTTCAAAGGCTCCTTTGACTAAGACTAAGGTTGAGGAACAGCTCGTCAAGCTTGGTGAGACCCCCTTCTATGCTGAAAGCATTTATATTGAGCTGGAGGAAGGATCATTCCTGCCTGTTAAGGAGTTGAACGAACTTCGAAGGAGTGCAGTCCTGCAAATGCAGGAGAAAATTCTTTATTCCAAAGGCAACTCAGAACTAAGCGAAGAAATCTACCAAAGGGCTAAAAAACAAGCATTCAACCTGGTTAGAAAAGATAATACATCAACTGGCCTGAGTGTCAGAGTTAGTTCTCAGCTGCAACTGGATCAAATGGACCTAAGTAAGGTGGACAGATTATATTTAGGATTTTATGAAAATATTGAAAACAACCTGAGGCTTTTAAAAGCCCATGAAGTAGAAACCTACTTCTGGACTGACAGGATCCTTTATCAAAAAGACCTCGAAAGATTGGGCGAAATTGTTAGGGATAATTATGATCTTATTGATGGAATTTCTGTTTCAAATTTAGGCAGCATTATGTATTTCAAGGGATTTGGCAAGAAACTTCATGGTGATTTTGGTCTAAATGCTTTCAATTCCTTGGCTTTGGATTATTTGGAAGGATACGGCCTACACAGTCAGACGATGTCTGTTGAGCTAAATATCGGACAGATTGAAACGATCCTGCGAAAAGTAGGTGGAGTTAAAGAAGCAGTAGTATATGGATATCTGCCTTCAATGGTGGCAAGGAATTGCCCTATGGCAGTCATTAAAGGCTGCAGTGACGACAGCGGATGCAGGAGCTGCCGTTTTGCCCATGGATTTAGGCTAAGAGACAGGATGGGCAAGGAGTTTGCAATGGAGAGAGGGGAAGGATTTACGACGATCTATAATTCAGTTCCATTGATGGTTCCAGAAAGCCTTATCTCTTTCAGAGAGAAAGGGATAACCTTATTTAGACTGGAATTTACAGTTGAGGAAGATATAAGAGATATCCAAAGCCTATACTACGACTACCTCAACGGGAAGATAAATAGAAGTGAGGTAGATGATTTTATGAAAAGCTACAAGCTTGGAAATGAAATAACAAGTGGACACTATTTCAGAGGAGTTCTTGAGAGGTGATTTGATTGAACCTGAAAAGCTTGAAAGTACTTGAATTCTATAAAATTAGAGAAAAACTTTCAGAGAGGACGGAATCCTCTCTTGGAAAGGAACTGGCATCAGTTCTTGTCCCAGCAGTCTCTGTTTCTGAGATTGAGCATCTCCAGAAGGAAACTGGAGAAGCGCTAAGCTTGCTTATGAAGAGAGGTACTCCCCCTCTTTATGGTATACATGCAATTGCATCAGATGTTAAGAGAGCTGAGCTTGGAGGCATGCTTAGTCCTTCAGCTTTACTCAAAATAGGGGAGTCTTTAAGAGTTTCAAGAGCATTGAAAAGCTATATGCGTGAATCAAGGGAAGACAAAACAGCCAGCTACACCATTATTGGTGACCTCATCGATACCCTAAGCGTGTATAAGCATATCGAGGAATCTATAAACAATGCCATTATCGGAGAAAATGAAATTTCAGACAATGCCAGCTCAACTCTTAGAAATATAAGAAGACAAATAAGAAGCAAGAACGATGGGATACGAGAAAAGCTAAACAGCATGATCAGCTCATCAACTTATAAGAAATACCTCCAGGACAGCATAATTACTATGAGAGACGGAAGGTATGTAATACCGGTCAAGCAGGAAAATAGGAGCAGTGTTCCTGGTCTGGTGCATGACATATCCTCAAGCGGAGCTACTGCGTTCGTGGAACCTATGGCAGTGGTTGAGCTAAATAATGAATTGAGGGAATTGGAAATAAAGGAAAGAGAAGAGATTGAGAGGATCCTTCTGGAGTTGTCCTCATATGTAGCTGAGGAAGCAGAAGGGATCAGGGGAAATGAGTTGATCCTGTCAAGGATCGACTTCGCATTTGCAAAAGGTAAACTGGCTTTGGATATGAAGGCAACTCAGCCGATCCTGAACGATAGAGGCTTGATAAATATAAAAAAAGCCAGACATCCTCTGCTTACAGGTAAGGTTGTTCCAATAGATGTTTACCTTGGAGGGGATTTCAACACTCTTATCATTACCGGACCTAATACAGGAGGCAAGACTGTAACCTTAAAAACAGTTGGTTTACTTACGCTAATGGGACAATCGGGTCTTCACATACCAGCAGATTTCAATTCACAACTGGCTGTTTTTGATCAGGTTTTTGCAGACATAGGGGATGAACAAAGCATTGAGCAAAGCTTATCAACTTTTTCCTCACATATGACTAACATCGTTCAAATATTCGCAGAGCTTAAAACAAACAGTCTTGTATTGTTTGATGAACTTGGTGCAGGAACAGATCCAGTCGAGGGTGCTGCACTGGCAATGGCTATACTTGATCAACTGAAAAACAGGCAGATCAGGACGCTTGCTACTACGCACTACAGCCAGCTAAAGGTATACGCGTTGACTAGTGATAACGTTAAAAATGCGTCAGTTGAATTCGATGTTGAGACCTTAAGCCCTACTTATAAGCTCCTAATAGGTGTACCAGGTAAATCAAATGCCTTTGAGATATCAAAGAGGCTTGGACTCCCTGAGCATATAATAAATCAGGCGAGGGAACTGGTTTCACAGGAGAACATTGAGTTTGAGGATGTTCTTCAGGCAATGGACAGGGACAGAAGAATGGCTGAGGAAAACAAGCTTGAAGCTGAGAAAATAAAAAAAGAAATTGAAGCTCTGCGAGCAGAGATGGAAAGAGAGCGAAAGAAACTTGAAGAGACAAGGGAGAAAATAATACAAAAAGCAAGAGAAGAAGCTCTGCAAATAGTGAGATCTGCGAAGGAAAGCAGTGATCTTCTTGCAGGGGAGTTAAGGGATCTTGCTGCTGAGTTGGATAAGGAAAAGGCACGAAGGCTTCAGGAAGCACAGGATATGATTCGAGAGGAGCTGAAAAACCGCGAAAGCGCCGCTGGAAACGGGATAAAAGAGGTAATATCCAATAAACCTCCTAAAAATCTCATGGCGGGAGAGTCTGTCGAGGTCCTTACTCTAAATCAAAAAGGTATCGTACTTACTCCGCCAGACGATAAGCAGAATGTCGATGTCCAAATAGGAATAATGAAGGTCACTGTTAAGCTTTCGACATTGAGAAGGTGCAAAGATGAGCAGCCTACGGTGGCTCAAAGGGGAGGGAAAACTTCTCTTGGGGCTAAGTCCAAGACTATCAAGACCGAGTTGGATCTAAGAGGCAAGAATATCGAGGAAGGGATTCTTGAGGTGGATAAGTATTTGGATGATGCTTACGTGTCGGGGCTCAAAGAGGTATTTATAATCCATGGCAAGGGTACGGGAGCATTAAGAGGGGGAATAAAGCAGTATATGAAAACTCATAGGCATGTTATGACAATGCGCGCAGGCAAATATGGTGAGGGCGGAGATGGTGTCACTGTAGTTGAGCTTAAGTGAGTAAGATTTGACATCTCTTATATCGTAATCAAATAATGTTGAAAATAATGTGATTATAGGGTATATTTAACTAATAAATATTGAGTCAGAGATGGGAAAAGTACTCAGATGGATATCAAAGCGAGCCGGGGTTGGTGTAAGCCGGTGATTGAAATCAAAAGGAAAAGAATCCCTGAGACTGCGAGAGTACGTCGATCGCGTTAAGATCTCAAGCGGGCATAATTGCCAATAAGAGTGGTACCACGGGATAGCTCTCGTCTCTTGCAGGAGATGAGGGCTAATTTTATTTTTAGGAGGAGATTGGATGTTAATATTTAAGGACAAAGCAGTGGACCTGCTTTCTACGATCATAACCGATCTGGAAAGGGAAGAACTGGATAGCCTGATAGAGATCCCACCATCGTATGATATGGGGGATTATGCATTCCCCACCTTCAGGCTGGCTAAAGTTTTGAGAAAAGCTCCGGACATTATAGCACAGGATCTGGCTGACAAACTGAAGGAAGATGATAACTTTGAAAAAATTGAAGCGGCTGGACCCTATCTCAATTTTTTCATAAGCAGGGAAAAACTTGCACAAACGACTATTTCCGAGGTATTAGAGAAAAAAGAATTGTATGGCTCCTCGAATATCGGAGAAGGGAAAAAGGTTATAGTAGAATTCTCATCACCTAATATTGCAAAACCCTTCCATATTGGGCATATACGTACTACAGTAATTGGAAATTCCCTTGCCAAAATATACAAGTTCCTTGGATTCGATACTATTAAGATCAACCATCTTGGAGATTATGGTACTCAGTTTGGTATGCTCATATCTGCATTCAAAAAATGGGGGGACAGAGAGGTCATAGAAGCCAACCCAATTAAAGAGCTTCTTGCTCTTTATGTAAGATTCAACACAGAAGCCGAAAACGATCCTCAGCTTAAGGATGAGGCAAGATACTGGTTCAAGGAGCTGGAGAACGGAAATCAGGAGGCTTACGAGCTATGGCAATGGATAAGAGAGATTAGCCTTAAGGAGTTTAGCCGAGTATATGATATGCTGAAAATAGACTTTGACTCCTATGCAGGGGAAAGCTTCTATTCCGATAAAATGCCTGAAGTACTTGAGGAAATGAAGGCGAAGGGAATAGTTAAGGAATCTGAGGGTGCCCTGATAGTTGATCTGGAGCCATACGGAATGCCTCCTGCTTTAATTATGAAAAAGGATGGCTCAACGCTTTATACGACAAGAGATATTGCAGCAGCTATCTATAGAAAGAATCATTACGATTTCTATAAAAATCTATATGTTGTAGCTTCTCAACAGAACCTTCACTTCAAGGCATGGATGAAGATCGTGGAGTTGATGGGGCATGAATGGGCGAAGGATTGCATTCACATTCCATTCGGGATGGTCAGCCTGGAAGAAGGGACTTTATCCACAAGAAAGGGCAGAGTAGTATTCCTTGAGGATGTTTTAAATACAGCCATTGAAAATACAAGAAAGATAATTGAGGAAAGAAACCCAGGCCTGGCTGACAAGGATGAGGTTGCAAAGCAGATAGGTATTGGAGCAATACTATTTCAGGAATTATTTAACCAAAGAATAAAGGATTATGTCTTCAATTGGGACAGGACCCTGAGCTTCGAAGGAGAAACCGGGCCATACGTTCAGTATACCCATGCTAGAGCAAATTCACTTTTAGAAAAGGGTGGATTTGACGATAAAGGCAAGATCGATTATAGTCTCTTAACCAATGAAGATGAGACCAATATTATCCGACTTATCTACAACTTCCCGGACACAATAGTCGATTCCATGGAGAAGAACGAACCATTTTTTATCACCAGACATATCGTTGATCTGGCAAAGGCATTCAACAAATTCTATAACAGTACCTCAATCATAGTTGAGGATGAAACTCTCAGGAACACAAGGCTTGCACTGACTTTCGCAACAAAAACAGTAATCAAGACAGGATTAGGACTTCTTGGTATAGATGCACCGAATAAAATGTAAAAAAGAGACTTTGTCAAATTGACAGAGTCTCTTCCTTTAGGTATTCCAGAAATCTCTCCTGTGGCATTTCGGCAAGAGACGCCAGTTCCTGGAGGATATTGTTCCTCAGCTGAAGGAATTGATCAATATTAGTTGATTTACCTGTATACTCAAGGGCTTCAATGATCAAAAGCATGTCATCCTTAGACATTTCCTGTATTGAAATTCTGTCGAAATCAAAGTGTTTCATTTTTTGTCCCCTTTCAAATGTTCTTTCACTATTCTATAATGTTTAGGATAAAGATTCAATAGCCTACAGGCAAAATCGATTGGCACGCGCGTTCTTTTGTTGTAGAATATGATTACAGTCAAATTCCTGTAAGGAAGGTATTGCGATGAAGACTTTATTGGTTGCCCTAAACTCAAAATATATACATTCAAACCTAGCTATTAGATATCTTAAGGCATATGCTGGTGAGCTATGCGATATTAGGATTGAAGAATTCACAATAAATCAGAGAGTCGACTCAATAGCCGCCGAAATATTTCGCATTAAAGCTGATATAGTGGGTTTTTCCACCTACATTTGGAATATCGAAGAGGTACTGGATATTTCGAGAATTATAAAAATCGTATCTCCAGAAACCCGTATCCTACTTGGTGGCCCGGAGGTATCCTATGATCCGGTTGAGATACTTCAGAGTAATAGATTTATAGATATTGTTATTTACGGAGAAGCTGAAGAAACCTTCAGAGAGTTGATCACTGGAAAGAATGTAGATGAAATTGATGGTTTAGCCTATAGAAAAGGGGATGAAGTATTTATTAATCCTCAAAGACCACTTATAGAGAATCTTGATGACATTCCATTTCCTTACTCGGAGAATGACGGCTTGGAAAATAAAATAGTGTATTATGAGGCATCCCGTGGGTGTCCATTCAATTGTTCATTCTGCTTATCCTCAACAATTCCTGGTTTAAGGCGATTCTCAATAGATAGAGTGAAAAGAGAATTGGACTTCTTGATAGGCTCCGGTGCCAGACAGATTAAATTCGTAGATAGGACATTTAATGCAGATAAGAGCTTTGCACATCAGATAATGGAACACATAGCTCAAAACTCAAAGCAAATGACAAGCTTTCATGCAGAAATTTCAGCCCACCTTGTTGATCATGAGCAGTTGGAATTTTTCAAAGGACTAAGGAAAGGGTTGTTCCAATTTGAAATCGGGGTCCAGTCGACCAATCAGGATACTATAAATGCAATTGGCCGGATTACTGACTTCAATAAACTGAAGGAGGTTTCAAAGGCCATAGCTTCATTCGGTAATATTCACCAACATCTGGATCTTATTGCAGGACTTCCATTTGAGGATTATCATAGATTTAGTAAATCCTTTGATGATCTCTTTGAGATAAATCCTGAAAAAATACAATTGGGATTCCTCAAGCTCCTAAAAGGGTCGAGGCTTCGGGATGAGGCTGAGCTTCATGGATATGAGTTTCTGGAAAAAGCTCCCTATGAGGTATTAAAGACAAAATGGCTAAGCTACGAAGATATTATCAGACTAAAAGACATTGAAGAATTGGTTGAAAGATACTATAATGAAAGGCTTTTCAAGTACAGCATTACACATATATCCATAAAATATTTTGAATCTGCATTTAGATTTTTTGAATTATTTTCTGATTACTGGAGAAGGTCGAATCTGTATGATCAAGCACACAGCAGGGAATCCTTATACAATATTCTATTTGAATTCTGTAAAAGCATGGATATTGAGGATATGGCTCTTATAACTGACCTTATTAAGCTGGATTTTTATGTAAACAATGATTTGAATAAGCTTCCAAAAGCTTTCGGCAAAACTAATTCTCTTGAAGGGTCCACACTTCACGATCTTTTGAGGAAGACTGAATTAGTTAAAACCTATATACCAGAGGAGCTTGAGACATCAATAAAGGATCTTATTAAAAGGATCAAAGTTGAGTATTTTAGTACGGACATATTCCAACTTATTAAGGCAGTTCCACCATACTCTTATTCTGAGACAAAAACCGCAGTCATGATCTATAGTCCTCCTATGAGAAAAGAGGATAAAAAAATATTTGATGTAACAAAATTTGTCAGGGAGGTATTGGTTTGAATATCATTCAAGATATAGCATACGTTAACGGAGAAGTATTAAAAAAGACGACAGAAAACGTCAAGGAAAATCCTCAGGTACTGTTTTTAGGATTTGCATATGTAATTGTCGGGATTGGGGTATCATTTCTGATGAACTATCTCCTCTCAGGACCAATTGGCATATTCGGTGGTATCATAATGGCGATACTGCAAAGTGCACTTGTATCAAGCTATCTCTTCGTATTAGGGAATGTAATAGTCTATAATCGTTTTCGGTGGAAAGATGCCAGATATGGATTGACTCATTACCTTTGGAAGGTATATGGAATATTTTTCATATTTTATATATCAAATATGGTGCTTAATCTCTTAGCCGGAATCATTGGAACGATCATTTACACAATATATTGGGTACTGCCTTTGATAATATTATTACTCCTTAATCCATTGCCTGAAGCGATATACATTAAAGACAGAGATCCACTTGACACGATTATATATACTTTTGGATTTATGAAAGAGAACTGGCTAAATTGGCTGATTCCGAATATTGCTTTTATGTTTTTGATATATGTTTTCACAAGTGGCATTTTCAGCTCGGAGATTTTAGGAAGTGGCTCTGGAGGAATTGTGTGGTTTATTATGCTTATTGCTTCAGGAGTGGTTATTTCTGTTGGGATGTTATATAGAGGGCATCTATTTGCATTGCTTAATGGATCGACCAGAAGAAAAAGGCAGTTCATGCGAAAATTTTAGGAGGTAGCAATGAAGGAATCAGACAAATATTTTTCAATTAAATCTAAGGATGTAGGTTTTGTTAGCCTCAAAGGGAAAAGTGGTGAAAGACTTGCTCTTATTGGATTAGATCCCGATCTTCCTCTTCCCGTAATTACTGAGAAACTGATCAAGGATTTAAGCAATTCGAGTGAAGATAAGGAGATATCCGTTGATCAGATAGTCGAGGGGATATCATATACTTTGGGTGCTGACGAGAACTTTCCCCACAAGAAAGATTATGTTAAAATCCTGAAATACTACAGTCCCGATATTGATAAACTGCTGCTAAGGAAAGCTCTCGAAGAGCTTGATAATGGTGATTTGGTTACTAGCGGGATGTATCTTCGGACACTAAAACAATTGATCCCTTCACATGATGGTGATTTCTATTATGCAATTGTGCTTGAACGCCTTGCAGAGGAAATGCTTCAATCAGAAGACCCATCTAAGGGGATCAAGTTTCTGCAAGAATCAACCTTGATCCTTGAGAAGATCCTTGAAGAGGACTCTGAGTATTATCCAGCATATTACAAGCTTGGATATCACTACAGATACCACAATCAATTTGCAAAGGCGAAGTTAACCTGGGACAAGGTACTAAGTCTTGACCCTGATGAATTTAGGAAGGAAGAAATAAGGCTTCAACTTGAGTCCGTAGAAACTGATTACAGGATAGAGATGGCACTTTCCTATATGGATAACATGAAGTATGATCTGGCATTAGACCATCTTCTGAAGCTTTTACCAGCAGAATCCAAGAACTGGTATGTGAATTATTTGATCGGTCTGGCTTACAGAGGCTACGGGGATGTTGAGAATGCGATAGAGTACCTTAATATCTCATTAGAATTAAAAGATAATGTAGCAGACACCTATAATGAGTTGGGAATTTCCTATTTTAATGAAGGCGATATCGGTACAGCCATAGAAATTTTTACTGATGGTCTGGTAAAATGTGGAGAAGATTACAGACTATATTTCAATAGAGGTCTTGGAAGGCTCAACACTGGCGACTTTGATAGCGGCCTGCTTGATATAAGGACAGCTCATAAGTTGAATCCCAAAGATGAAGGTGTAAAAGCACAGCTGTATTCATTGGAAAACTACATGAAGGAAAAGGGAGGATCAATATGATAAAATCATTGAATGAGTTACTGGAACTTAAGGGTAACAAGATGAAGCTTGCTGTAGTTGCTTGCCAGGATGAAGACGTACTGGGAGCTGTCGTAGAAAGTGCGGAGATGGGGATAAGCGACCCTATACTCATAGGTTCGAAGCAGGAGACCTTCGATCTTGCAGAAAAGCTCGGTCTCGACATATCAACCTTCAGATTCATTGAGAGTTCAAGCCTTGAAGAGGCTGCTGAAACGGGAGTAAGGCTCGTATCCGCGGGAGAAGCAGATTATTTAATGAAGGGCTTGGTCGATACTTCAATATTACTAAAAGCAGTGTTAAACAAGGAATGGGGATTAAGAACAGACAGCCTCTTAAGTCATGTCATGGTCTATGAAATCGGCACTTACCATAAGCTGCTCTATCTGACAGATGGTGGAATGAACCTCTATCCCGATGTTGAGGAGAAAGCAAAAATTATTGACAATGCATCAGCTGTAGCGAGAGCTATGGGTAATGAAAAGATAAAGGTGGCTGTTTTAGCTGCTAAGGAAAAAGTAAACCCCAAAATGCAGGCAACAGTTGATGCTGCTGAGTTGGAAAGATTGGGCAAAGAAGGAAGATTTGGAGATGATGTGATCGTTGAGGGACCGATGGCTTTGGATCTGGCATTGTCAAAAGAAGCGGTCCAGGTCAAGAGATTTCCCGGGGAAGTAGCTGGAGATGCGGATATTCTGCTTGTGCCAAATATCGAAATGGGTAACGGTATTGGCAAGGCAATAACATATTTGGCAGGCGGGAAATCGGCCGGCATAATCATGGGAGCAAAAGTTCCTGTAGTTTTAGTTTCCAGAGCAGATGACAAGGAAACAAAACTTTACTCAATTGCACTGGGAAATATGATTGCCAAGTACTCAAGAGAAATGGCTAAATAGAGTCATCCTCCACCATAAAAACAAGGCATTTTCACATTAATTATTTATAAAAACCCGTTGACTTTGAGGATAAAAGGTGGTAACATTTATAAAGTCAGCACTACATTTGAGGATGCGTTAAAAAACCTAAAAAAACCTGTTGACACCGCTTAAGTATAGATGCTATACTAAGCAAGTCGCCTCAAGAGGGCGGCTCATGAACTTAGATAACTAAACAGTGTGAGAGCTTTGAATGAACCAAAGATTTCAATTTTTTAAGAACAAATAATATGAGCTAAATCAAACTATTAAATGAGAGTTTGATCCTGGCTCAGGACGAACGCTGGCGGCGTGCCTAACACATGCAAGTCGAGCGAAGTGACTCTGAGAGAAATTTTC
>Ga0265295_1000860_pt1 | contig 57548 bp, 54 predicted proteins | sample Munlansysbiofilm_FD_192503 | JGI IMG/M metagenome (GOLD analysis project Ga0265295, IMG submission 192503) | Leachate microbial communities from a municipal landfill in Southern Ontario, Canada - Methane capture system biofilm | ecosystem: Engineered > Solid waste > Landfill > Unclassified ... | reverse complement strand
TGGACCTGAAAATTTCGGCTAAGCTAAAGAGCACGAATCATTTTGGTTCGTTGTTTTGGAATGGTACGAATTACCGAGAGGTGGTTTTAACCGATATACCCCAACACGCAAATATAAATTTAGGCGATACTATAGTTACAAGCGGGTATTCCTCAATCTTTCCGGCCGATATAGAGCTAGGTACTGTAAGTTCAATAGACAGTAAAGATTCAAATTTCCACTCGCTTACAGTAAAACTATTCTTGGATTTCAAGCAGCTGAATACCGTGTGGGCTGTGTCGCATAAGTTTGAGAATGAGCAAGGCAAGTTAGAAAGCATGCTAAATAATTAGTAAATGGCAAGAGATATTCTAAAATATATAGGTTTATTTGTGCTACTGCTTTTCTTGCAGCTGTTTATATTTAATAATATACAGCTAAGTGGATACATCAATCCGTATATTTACATACTTTTTATACTGCTTTTGCCATACGAAATCTCGGGCTGGCTCTTGTTGGGACTAGCATTTATTACGGGTATTTGTGTAGACTCATTTATGAATACCTACGGAATGCATACGTCGGCAACGCTTTTATTAGCGTTTTTAAGGCCATACCTTTTAAGATTAATTTCGAGTAGGGAGGATGTTGATAAAAAAGGAAGCCCATCAATTTATTCCAATGGTTTTACTTGGTTTCTCAAGTATGCCTTTTTTTTAACCCTTGCACATCATTTTATGCTCTTTTTTATCGAAAGTTTTACTTTTACAACTTTCTTTCATACTTTGCTTAGGGTAGTTTTAAGCACAATAGTTACAACTAGTTTTATTCTGCTAAGCACTTTCCTGTTTAGTAAAAAGTAAATATACAAATAGCCTTTTCTGATTTGCAAACCGTAAGTACAGATAGACGTTATATTATAACTGGAATTGTTATTCTGGTTTTTGTTGCTATTGGTATACGCCTTTTTCATATTCAAATTATCGACAGCTCGTATCGAATGTCAGCCAGCGGTAACGTGTTGCGCCATATTACTGAATATCCAGCCCGGGGGTTAATATTCGATCGTAATGGAAAGCTATTGGTACACAATACTGTTGCGTACGATTTAATGGTGGTGCCGCATCAGGTGTCAGCTTTTGATACGGTTGAGTTTTGCTCGATCTTGGGGGTTTCGCAAGAATTTATAGAGAACGAACTGAAAAAGGCAAAAAAACATTCATCGTTCAGGCCCTCCATTCTTTTAAAACAGCTGTCGGCCGAGAACTATGCAGTACTTCAAGAAAAACTCTTTAAATACCCTGGGTTTTATGTGCAAACACGCTCATTGAGAGCCTATCCCGAAAAATCGGCAGCCCATATTTTAGGCTATGTTGGCGAAGTAGATGATAGGATAATTCACAGTAACCCATATTACAAGATGGGGGATTATATAGGAATATGTGGTTTAGAAAACACATACGAGGACGAGCTAAGAGGGAAAAAAGGGGTTAGCATTTACTTGGTAGATGTTCATAATAGGATAAAAGGTTCGTATGCTGATGGCCGGTTTGATACCCTTGCAGTGCTTGGAGAAAATTTACATATCACAATTGATGCCGACCTGCAAAAGTATGGTGAAACGCTGATGCAAAATAAAATTGGAGGTATAGTTGCCATTGAGCCATCTACAGGCGAAATACTTGCTGCCATTACGAGCCCTACGTATGATCCCAACCTGCTGGTAGGGCGTCCCCGAACCGAAAATTATCGAGTACTTGAAAGCGATACGGTAAAGCCATTGTTTAATAGGGCGTTGATGGCGATGTATCCTCCTGGATCTACTTTTAAGGTTGTGAACGCTCTTATAGGGTTACAAGAGAATACAGTAACTCCACAAACCCAATACGAATGCTATGGTCGTTATCCCATTGGTAGAGGTGTTGGGTGTCATAGCCATTTTTCGCCCACCAATTTGATCGAATCAATTCAGGTCTCGTGTAATACGTACTATTGCAATGTTTTTCGTAATATTATTGATAAACCTGCTTTTGGTGGGGTTGAGCAGGGGTTTACTGCTTGGAAAAACCATGTTGAATCGTTCGGATTTGGTAAAAAGTTGAACGTAGATCAGCCCAATGAGCTAGGTGGTATAGTACCAAGTATTGAGTTTTATAATCGTTATTTTAGAAAGGGAGGATGGAATTCACTCACCATATTGTCGTTAGCCATTGGGCAAGGAGAGCTGGGGGCAACGCCTCTTCAGATGGCAAATTTGGCAGCCACTATAGCTAACAGAGGAGAATACTATACACCTCACTACCTAAGGGGATTGGGGGATGGGAATTTTAAAGAGGCTCGTTTTTTAATGCCACACAGCACAACAATTGATTCGGTATGGTACAGCTACATTGTTGAGGGAATGTATCGGGCTGTGAATGGGGGACAGGGTAGTACGGCCAGAATAGCTGCAATAAAAGGTATCGAAGTTTGTGGTAAAACAGGAACTTCACAAAATCCACATGGTAAAGATCACTCGGTTTTTATAGCATTTGCTCCCAAGGAAAACCCTAAGATTGCCTTAGCTGTTTTTGTTGAAAATGCGGGATTTGGTAGTACATGGGCTGCACCCATCGCTAGCCTTATGATTGAAAAATACTTAACAGGAGCGGTGAAACGAACCTGGCACGAGAATAGAATACTTAATGCTAACTTATTAGATAGGCGTGAGGAGGAGTAGCAACATAATAAAATGGCTCGATTGGCCAGCTGTAGTAATATATCTCCTGTTTGTTTTTATGGGCTGGATAAATATTTATGCAGCGGTTTTTTCGGAAGAGCATGTAAGTATATTCGATATTTCGCAACGGTACGGAAAGCAACTAATATGGATTGCTGCTGCCCTGCTTATTGGTATAATAATTCTTGCTATAGATGCCCGTTTTTACATAGTTTTTGCTAACTATTTCTATATAATATCAATCCTTTCATTACTCATAGTTTTTGTTTTTGGAGTTGAGGTAAATGCTTCAAAGTCGTGGATTCAACTTGGTTGGTTCAGAATTCAGCCAGCCGAGTTTGCCAAATTTGCTACAGTTCTTGCCTTGGCAAAGTATATGAGCGGTTATGGGTTTAAGCTGGGTTCACTAAAAAGTTACATTAAGCCTGTACTTATAGTATTACTTCCTGTAGCATTAATACTAATGCAAAATGATGCTGGCACAGCGTTGGTTTTTGCTTCGTTTGTATTCGTTTTTTACCGCGAGGGAATGCCTCATTGGGTAATGCTACTAATGGCTTCTCTTGTCCTACTGTTTATCTTGGTGTTAATTTACAGTAAGTTCATGGTTTTACTGCTAGTAATTTTGCTGTCGATTATTATATTTGCTCTTACAACAAAAAAAATTAAAGATGCCATTAGGTTTGCCCTCGTGCTAGGTGGGGTAATAGCTATTTTCTATGGTGTTTCAGAGTTTTTTAATTTAAGTATATCCCTTTACTACATCGTATTGCTCCCCTTGGGCATGTTGCTCCCTCTCGTTTTTATTTACGCATACATCCATAAGTTAAAGCATGTTTTTTTACAGGTTCTGGTTTTTATTATTGCAGTTGGGTTTAGTTTTAGTGTCGACTATATTTTCAATAATGTATTGCAGGTGCATCATAGGGATAGAATTAACGATTTGCTGGGAATTGAGTCAGATCCGTTGGGTTGGGGGTATAATGTGAATCAATCGAAAATAGCCATTGGGTCGGGTGGTTTTTGGGGCAAGGGTTTTATGCAGGGAACCCAAACAAAGTATAACTTTGTGCCTGAGCAGAGCACCGATTTTATTTTTTGTACAGTGGGCGAAGAGTGGGGTTTTCTGGGAACAGCTGTAGTTATTGCACTGTTCGTTCTGCTTTTGCTTCGACTTTTTAAAATTGCAGAAAGGCAAAAGGAGAGGTTCTCACGAATATATGGGTACGGCGTTATTTCGATACTGTTTTTTCATGCCAGTATAAATATTGCCATGACCATTGGACTGTTTCCGGTTATAGGTATTCCTTTACCTTTTCTTAGCTACGGAGGCTCGTCGCTGTGGTCATTCACTATTCTCCTCTTTATTCTCCTTAAGCTCGATAGTGCCAGACTTGACTAGATCTTCCTCCCATCCCGAGGGGGTAATGTTGTAATCGACCTTTACAAAATTTATTATATCGGGGAAGAATATTAGGAATTGATCCCGAATATATGAGTAGTGGTACGTGAGCGTTTCAATTGCAAATTTTGTTTCATCGGGAAGCGAGGTTACCCTGCTCATAATTTGGAGCGTATTTTCAACCCCTTCAATTTTATGATAAAAGTAAAGCCTGTCACTCTGAATTAGTAGAGGTAATAGGGAGCGCATTGCTTTCGGTAACTCCCTGTAGCGCAAAATCATCTGGTAGTAAAATTTACGGGTAAACCCCCGGAGTGGGTATGGGGAAAATGTTCCCCAGTAACGAGCTAAAAAGTGGTCGAAAAACACATCTACCACAACACCAGCATATTTCCGATAGCCCTGCCGGAACAGCTTTCGTACCTCAGCCGTAGCAGGATGAGTATCGGTGTAAAAGTCGATGGCTCTATGCAGGTAAATGCCTTTTTGTATGGTGTCGGGGTAGCGACCCAATGAGCGCCCTTTTACAAAATCGCCCATAAAATTACCCATCCTAATATCTACGTCATCACCAGAAAGATACAAGTGGGCTAAAAAATTCATAGTTTACAAATTTGCTCTTTTATAAAAGGGGGATATGTTTTTATTCTTACAAAAACCAGTCCATTATTATCTAATACGCTATTTACATAGGTTTAGTACATTAGTTTCACGTAAAATAGTGGTGTTTTATGGCATATTTTTAAAATAACCCCAATTATTCATCCAAATAATTGCTGTCTCCGACAGCAACTAGGCCTCACAACCAATCTAGTTGCCCAAAATTGGGCTCAACTAAGTCGGGGTAACCCGCATTTGCATTTATCTTTACTAAATTTGATGAATAGTGCGGGTTAAAAAGGTTGGCTATTGAATCAACAATTCTCTTACTATAAAAGGGCTGTTTAAAAACAATAATGGTTTTTTAAACAGCCCTTATTAAAGAGTTATGAAACCGATGTACTAGTACATCTCTATATCGTAAGGCAAGCGCGCCTGAATACCCTTGTTATCGATAACGCTCTTAATCTTTTTATACGATTTATAGGGCATGTCGAATTCGCTCTGCAAAAGTCTTAATTTGGCTGAACCCGATAGCTCCTTCATCAAAGCTTCGAAGGGATCTTTAAGCTTGGGCAGCTCGGCAATACGATACTCCTCAAGGTTAGCCTTTTCGGCTGCCACCTCTATCGCCCTGTTAAGGCCTCCAAATTCATCAATTAGGTTAATGTCTATGGCATTAATTCCACTCCATACTCTACCCTGTCCAATGGCGTCAACCTCTTCAACAGCCATACCTCTACCCTCTGCAACATGCCCAGTAAAGGTCGCGTAAACGTCTTCTACACCAAGCTGTATTAGCGCTTTTTCTTCAGCGGTTAAAGCCCTAAATACTGTCATCATGTCGGCACTTTTATTGGTCTTAACCACGTCTACATGTATGCCAAGCTTTTTATTTAGTGCATTTTTAACGTTTGGTATCATTCCAAAAACTCCAATTGACCCAGTTATGGTAGTGGGGTTTGCTAAGATATAGTCGGCTGGTGCTGCTATATAGTAACCTCCAGAGGCTGCCACATCACCCATTGATACAATCACAGGCTTAACCTCCTTAGCCAATGTCATCTCGCGCCAAATAAGATCCGATGCCAATGCGCTGCCTCCAGGTGAGTTTACACGTAAAACGATAGCCTTAATTGTACTATCGCGACGAGCCTTGCGGATAACCTTAGCGAAGCCCTCTCCACCAATATCGCCCTCTGTATTGTTGCCCATTGTAATGCTTCCCGAAGCATAAATAACGGCAATCTTATCCTTGATTAAACCCTTGGCCTTTCTGGTGGTAGGTATCTTTGAGTATTTTGCTATACCAATGCTGTTGATATCCTTTTCGGGCCCAGTTTCGGTTAGCTCTTTAAGCATATCAATAACCTGATCTTTGTATAGCAAGCTGTCGATAAGATTATTTTCTAAAGCCGCTTTTACGTTGCGAATGGTTAGGTTATCGGCATAACGATTTAGGGTTTTAACATCAATATTGCGCGCTTCCGAAATTCCATCAACCCAATGATCCCAAATAGAGCCCATATAGGTTAAAATCTGCTCCCTGTTTTCGGGGCTCATCTTATCGTACATGAAGGGTTCAACCGCCGACTTAAACTTACCATGTCGAATAATCTGCATATCAATGCCGAGTTTCTCTAAAGCTGTTTTATAGAACATAATTTCGCTCCTAAGCCCAACCCACTCAAAGCCACCCTCGGGGTTTAGCATTACCTTATCGGCAATTGATGCCAGGTAATAACTTTTTTGGCTAAGGGTATTGCTGTAACTTACAACAAATTTGCCCGACTCCTTAAACTTGATAAGCGCATTTCTTATCTCCTCTAATGTGGCAAATCCTGCAGGAATACCTTCATTCTCAATATAAATACCTTTTATTTTAGGATCTTCAGCAGCATTTTCAATGGCTTTTAAAATGCTGTTCAATCCAATTTTGGGTTTGGATTTGAAACTGGTGAAATCGAAATTCTCCATAGGATTATTGCTTGCCCTATCAGTAATTTCGTTGTCAAACTTAACAATAAGCATCGAGTTGTCCTTAACCGTTACGGGTTTATCAGATTTTGACACAATTGCTCCGGCAATGCCAAGAATCAGAAAGAAAACCAGTAGAAAAGATACGAAAATGCCTACTATGCTGGCTAGCGTGTACTTAAAAAAATCTTTCATAAGGTAGTGTTTTAGATTAGATATTCGTAAAGATGCAATAAAAATGTGGAAATATAAATTTCCTATTTGTTTTTTCTGTTTTTTTTAGGCAAACTTTGGACTTCATAAAAGCTATAGAGTTTAATATGACCAATAATTTGAGCAGCGAAGTGGATTTACATAGGGTGTTTTTGTGTATTGGCGGCAACTTGGGCGATAGAGAGCTGTATCTTGAAGAAACGGTTAAACTTATTGAGGGAAAGGTAGGGCCAATTATACGGAAATCATCGGTGTTTGAGTCGGAATCCTGGGGGTTTAATCATTCTGTATCTTTTCTTAATCAGGTGGTTGAGGTTGAAACGAAGTTGTCGGCACTTTACCTACTCGATGTATGCCAAAAAATTGAGATTACGCTTGGGCGACAACACCCTAAGGATGCTGATGTTTATTCGGCTCGAACAGCTGATGTCGACATCCTTTTTTTCGATAATTGTACATACACACTTCCCCAGCTTACTGTGCCACACCCAAGGTTGCACGAACGGCTCTTTGTGCTTGAACCGCTTACCGAAATTGCGCCTAATTTACTACACCCCAAATATGGAAAAACAGCCATGGAGCTTAAAAAGAGTTGTCTCGATAGGGGCAATGTATGGAAGTACAAACAAATTGCTTGAAAAGCGATGCCCTAAAAATAATTTAGCTGAAATGAGGCGTATTTAATCAATCACTTTAAGTAATGATAACAATATGTATTCCTGTATATAATTATGATGTTACTTCATTGGTAAACGAATTGTCGAGCCAAGCGAAGCTTTTGGGCGTGCAGCACGAAATTATAATTATTGATGATTGTTCCGATAGTTTTAAAGAGTTAAATAAAAGGGTATGCGAAAAACATACCTACATAGAGCTATCGGAAAATATAGGAAGAGCAAGGATCCGGAATTTATTTTTAAAATATGCTAAATATGAATACTTGCTTTTTCTTGATTGCGATTCGCTTATAGGGGCAGCAGATTTTTTATCCAAATATATTGATATTATTACCGACGCACCTAGTGTGGTATGTGGTGGAAGGGTATATAATGAAAAGCGACCAAAAAGGGAGAGGTTATTAAGCTGGAAATATGGAGTATTAAGAGAGAGCCAACCTTATCTTGTAAGGCAAGAGTACCCCAATAAATCATTTATGACAAATAATTTTCTAATAAAAAGAACGATACTAGATACCATCCGATTCGATGAACGGATAGTAAAATATGGTCATGAAGACACCCTCTTCGGCTTTTCGCTAAAAAAAGAGAATATCATTATTACACATATTGACAACCCTGTTATTAATGGGGATGTTGAGCTAAATGGCGAGTATCTTAAAAAGACGCGAGAGGGTATCGTTAACCTGCTTAATATTTTGAAATATACAGAGTATAAGGATGATTTAATTAGTGATATTACCCTGTTGAAATTTTACGAAAAAGTAAAAAAATCAGAAGCGTTTATTTATTTTACATTTATTCTTTTTAAACCGCTCATCACTTTTCTTTTAGCTAAAGGATACGTTAATTTATACTTGTTCGATTACTATAAGCTAGGTGTACTTATTGAGAATTTAAGGGTTTCGTCTCGTAAGAGTTGATATGGTATTATCTACTTTTTTACCATGTACCCTTTTTGTAAATCCAACTTTTGTTTTCTAAAAAAAGGGCTCCAAACCCCTATCGTACCCGGTAGGGCAACATTTATTACCCAAAGCGATAATATGGCAAGCGCAATTGCTGTTGGGTTGGCCCACAGTGTTCCAATAAAAATTATGGCAAAACCCGACCTAACACCCGCCTCAGCCATGGCAAACGTGGGGATAACACTTGCGAACATGTAGGTTAGAAAGATGGCTGGGTATAGCGATGCGCAGCTGCCATTATATCCAAATAGGAGCAGCATAAGCAGCAGCTGCGTAGAGAATACGGCATACCGGAGGATGCTAAATAGCACGATGGGCATGGTTTTTCCTGCGGGAGCATTTAACGATAGGTTTAATTGGTTTAGCCAGCGTTGAGCAGGCTTTATACGCTGAAGCCAAGATGCTAACTTCTCATATTTAAAAACTACTACCAAGGTAAAAAGCGATATTCCAGCCACAAAGAGTATCGCAATGCCTGAGATTACCCCAACGGCAGGCAATGTGCCGTACATATATGTTAGCAGAAAACCCGCACCCCCAAACAGTATTGTGGCTAGCTGCTGGCTCATGGCACAAACCGCTGCCATTACCGCCCCTTGACCCCTGTTTACGGGGTTTAGCATTGCAACCCTGGCAATAGGATCGCCAATGCGATTTGGCGTGAACAGTCCAGCTCCAATGCCATACCAAACAATTTTTAGCGCGCTAAAAACACTTGTTGGTTCAAATTTCGTGATGGCAGTTTGCCATTTGTACGCTTCAATTATCCAGTTTATAGGTGCCAGCAGTAGTATTAGATATAGGTGAAAAACTCTCTCTTGCATCTCCCCAAGCTGCGATAACGTAAAAAAACCGTTGTCCCACTGCTCTCCTATCCTCCACACAACGAATCCGAAAACCATAACGGCAACGAGAATTTTTGCAATAAGATGTACTTTTGCTCTGGGCATTTACCAACTAATTTATTACGAAATTAGTATTTATACCCTAAAATGTAAGGGTAGCAAGCAATTTAACCCGCATTATTCATCAAATTTGTTAAAGATGAATGCAAATGCGGGTTACCCTAGCTTAGTGGAGCCTAATTTTGGGCAACTAAATTGGTTGTGAAACTTAGTCGCTGTCGGCGACAGCAATTATTCGAATGAATAATTGGGGTTAATATAATTTTAATATATTTACACTGCTTTAATGTGAAGTGATGAAGTACTTGCATGCTAATATCTAGTCAGGGTTATATTTCATCATAAAAAAGGAGCAAAGGAGTTGAGCAAATTTTTTTTTAGTTTTAAAGTCCGAATCGTCATAAAATCATATAACAATGATTACAGCCAAAAAAAAGAAATTTAACCTGCCTGAATATATTAATAAGGTAAGGCATTTCCTTACAAAAGGAATTTGGAGCGTACAGCTACAACACTGCAGCCCCATGCATCGGCTTGGGATTCAAATTTTACGAATAGTAATGCTAGCGTACAGGGGGTTTGTTGAGGATAGGGTGCTGCTCAGGGGCTCGGCGTTAACTTACTACACATTAATGGCTATTGTTCCTGTGCTGGCCATGATTTTTGGTGTTGCAAAAGGATTTGGATTTGAGAAATATTTAGAGAAACAGCTGTACAGAAGTTTTCAGAACCAGCAGGCTGTTTTAGAGCAGCTGCTCGACTTTACAACACGGCTGCTCGAAAATACTGGGGGTGGCCTTATCGCTGGTATTGGTGTTGCGGTGCTGTTTTGGTCGGTAATAAAAGTTTTTGGGCAAATTGAGCATTCGTTTAACGATATATGGCGGATACGCTCGGCTCGTCCCTTTTCGCGAAAGTTTGCCGATTACCTTTCAATGATGGTAGTTGCCCCAGTATTGCTATTAGTGGGGAGCGGTATGAATGTTTTTATTACAACCCAATTTGATAGGCTAACTGATAAAATTGAGCTGCTAAACTATGTTACCCCGCTTGTTATGTTTTCGTTAAAGCTTTTGCCTTACGTTATTATATGGGTTGTGTTTGCCATGCTGTATATTGTGATGCCCAACACGAAAGTGAAATTTTTGCCAGGTATTATTGGTGGAATTATAGCAGGTTCGGCCTTTATGGTTATTCAATGGGTTTACATTGAGTTTCAGATAGGTGTATCAAAGTACAATGCTATTTATGGTAGCTTCGCAGCGCTGCCGCTCTTGTTAATATGGCTGCGGGTAAGCTGGCTAATTGTTCTTTTGGGCGCCGAAATTGCGTTTTCGCACCAGAATCAGAACCTGTACGAATTCGAAATGGAAACCGACAATATAGGCGACGAGCTAAGTAAGTCGCTGTCGTTACTAATACTCAACACTATTTTAAATCGATTTGTGGATGGTAAGCCGGCCCTAACCGCCCAAGAGCTGTCGAAAGAGGTAAAGCTTCCCATTCGGTTGGTAAGGACGTTACTCGATGGGCTGGTCAGCTGCAACATACTTTCCAAGGCGTATACCCGTGAGCCAAAAACCCCTGCATTTCAACCAGCACAGTCAGTCGATAAATTAACCGTTGCATATGTAATCCAGGCCATTGAACAACATGGAGCGCATATTGAGCTCTCCAATCCTATTTTGGATAGAATAGAAAGAATACACCAAGAGTTTGCAGAGAGTATGGAGTCACTTCCAGCTAACGTGTTGGTAAAAGATATTTAGCAAGCCTTATCTTGTGGGTTGAAAAAATTATCGCTTATTATCACGCATTATTCATCAAATTGTAAAGATGAATGCAAATGCGGGTTACCCCAACCTAGTAAAACCCAATTTTCGGCAATAAAATATGTGTGAGGTTTAGTCGTTGCTACAAACGGCTATTATTCGGACGAATAATTGGGGCTAAGCATCTATACCAACACATATTCATACCAAACCTTACGTCATAGATTTTTCAAGTTTTAGAAATACTGGCTCCCAATGGTTTTTTGGTTAACTTTGTACCACTAAACCCGCATTATTCATCAAATTTAGTAAAGATAAATGCAAATGCGCGTTACCCCGACTTAGTTGAGCCCAATTTTGGGCAACTAGATTGGTTGTGAAACCTAGTCGCTGTCGGAGACAGCAATTATTCGAATGAATAATTGGGGTAAAGAACTGTTATGAGCCATCCATGGCAATATCGTTACCACACACGGCAACGGCTATTACATGGATGTTCCATCTGTACCTTATGAAAATAAAAAAACAGACAGATGAAAATTCATTTTATAGCCATAGGTGGAAGTGCCATGCACAGCTTGGCTATTGCCATTAAGCAAAAAGGGTACTGTGTATCGGGTTCCGACGACGAGATTTTTGACCCCTCACGTAGCCGACTGCAGAATCATGGGTTGCTGCCCAATAAGATAGGTTGGTTTCCAGATAAGCTAGATATAAGGTGTTGATGCCGTTGTTCTCGGCATGCATGCCCGTGCCGATAATCCCGAGCTAGCCCGTGCAAAAGAGCTAGCAATTAAAATATACTCGTATCCCGAGTACCTGTATGAGCAAACCAAAAGTAAAACCAGGGTGGTAATTGGAGGGAGTCACGGCAAAACTACCATTACATCAATGGTTATGCACGTGCTAAAGGATGCAGGCCGAAAATTCGACTATATGGTAGGTGCTCACATTGATGGGTTTGAGAATATGGTGGGGCTATCTGAAAGTGCTAACATTGCAATTTTTGAGGGCGATGAGTATTTAACATCTCCCATTGACCCCCGCCCAAAGTTCCATTTATACAAGCCCCATATTGCCATTATTTCTGGTATTTCGTGGGATCATATCAACGTGTTTCCTACTTTTGAGCAGTATCTAATGCAATTCGAGCTATTTACCCATACCATTGAGCCCCATGGGCATCTAATTTACTGTGCTAGCGATAAGTTTACAGCTGAGGTGGGTGCCAAAGCATCCGAAAGTACTAATACTGTATCCTACGTTGCCCATGCCCATAAAATTAGCAATAGTAAGATGTATTTAGACACGGAGAACGGGGAGGTTGAGCTTAATGTTTTTGGAACTCATAATATGGAGAATATATCGGCAGCCAAAGAGGCTTGTAAGCTCTTGGGTATAAGTGATAAACAGTTCTATAAATCCATATCAACTTTTAAAGGGGCGGCCAGGCGGTTGCAGCTAATAAAAAAAGGTGCCACAACCGATGTTTTTCTCGATTTTGCGCATGCGCCATCAAAAGTAAGGGCAACCGTAAAAGCTTTGAAAGAAACCTATCCCCACCGAAAACTTGTGGCGTGTTTAGAGTTGCACACCTTTAGTAGTTTAAATAAAAACTTTTTAAAGGAGTATGCCGAAACTTTAGACGATGCTACACAGCCCCTAGTGTACTACAATCCGAGAACGCTTGAACATAAAAAGCTGCCTCCCATAAACAGCGAAATGGTAGCTGATAGCTTTAGGAATGGCAACCTAAGGGTTTTCGATAATGGATTAGATTTGTTTCAGTATCTTTTTGATATGGAGTGGAGTAATACTAACCTATTGCTGATGTCGTCGGGTAATTTTGCTAACCTAAACGTAAATCAGCTAGCCGAAACTATTGCTGGTGGTTAAAAACTAAATAAAACCGAACCCTAAATTTGTTAACCAAATCATAAGCCATGAGAGTAGTAACCACACGACTTGAAATAAAGCCTTTAAATCTCGAAGAGTTTAAGGCGATTATCGAATCGAGAGCCAAGTTCGAGAGGATGGCAAAATGCAATATCTCAGGATTTAGCTTGCCAGATAGTTACTGTGCCGAGGTAACCGAAATGCTGGAGAAGAGGCAAGGCCTTTGGTCAGAAAAGTCTAACGATTACCTCTTTTATACCCTATGGACTATGATTGATACCGATATTAAATCAATTGTAGGTTTGTTTACTTTTAATGGAAAGCCTAATGCTCAGGGCGAGGTCGAAGTTTATTTTAGTATCGAATCGCCGTATCGTCGTAAGGGTTATGGTTACGAAGCTATGCGGGGTATGCTAAAATGGGCATCGGGAAGCGAACTATTTAAAAGGTTGCTGGTCGAGGCCGATTTCGACAATAAGGCGGCCATGGCTTCATTAAAAAAACTAGGTTTTAAACCTATTCCTGTATACGATTATGAGGGAACGACGGGTACATCAACGAAGTACTATATTAGTACTGCAAAACCCAAAGATATCGACAGTGAAGAGTTAGATTTTGACTAGCCGCCAGCTAGCCCCCCTCTTCTTATAAATCCTGTTAAGGGTTCGTCATTTTGAGCGTTAGCGAAGAATCTCAAAAGATTTACCGGATAACAGTGATTCTAAATGTTAATTTAGATGAAAATGTACATGGTTAAATCCATAATAATATATTAGTGCTACCTTTGCAGACAAAATGTGGCGATACGATACCACGCAAAATAAGGCGAAACCGAAAAGCCATACGAGTAGGAGAAATTTAATTTATTGAAAAATGAAAAAAGTTATCGTAATTTTATGTTTTATTTTAGGTACAGGACTTGCCTTACAAGCGCAGGTTCACCCTCGTGCAATTGGTTTGAGATTTGGTGGAGGTTCTGTTTTTGGCGGAGAAATTTCTTATCAGCATGGATTAAGTGAAACAAACAGGCTTGAGTTTGATCTTGGGTTTGGCGGGAGTGAAAATTACAGTAACCTTTTTGTTTCTGGAACATACCAATGGAATTGGAATATAACCGAAGGCCTAAACTGGTATACTGGCCCTGGTGCTGCAGTTGGTTTCTATAGCCGGACTAATGATGACAATAAAATTAAATCAGGATTAACCCTTGGAATTGGTGGTCAAATAGGGTTAGAGTACGATTTTAATCACCTTAATGCGCCAATTTTACTGAGCTTAGATACTCGCCCAATATTCGATTTTATTGGATATAATGATGGTGGTTTTGGTTGGGGAGTTTCACTAGGTGTTAGATATACTTGGCAATAAAAACTTGTCTGTAACAAGAGAGTTTAAATAATGATGGGTTATGGATAAATAAATATTTTAGCTTAGCCCGCCATGTTAATACACCAACCCGTGTAATGTTGAATTCGTTTTAACCTGCATTATTCGTCAAATTTGTTAATGAATGTAAATGCGGGTTACCGCAACATATTGGAGGTCAATTTTGGGTAACAAAATTGGTTGTGAGACTTAGTCGCTGTCGGAGACCCCCAATTATTCGAATGAATAGTTGGGGTTAAGTATTGGATATTCAGGTTTTTTGGATGCGAAGCAATATTTCCTTAAATATTTTTACATTTTACCTTGCTTTTTTTTGTATAAAATATTTTTTCAGTTACCTTTGCACCCGCTTAACAATGGTAAGGCGATAATAAGTGAAATAATGGCCCGTTCGTCTAGGGGTTAGGACGCCAGGTTTTCATCCTGGTAACAGGGGTTCGATTCCCCTACGGGCTACAATTTTTTTTAATAAAAATAGTATAATGGCAAATCATAAGTCAGCACTAAAAAGAGTTCGTCATTCGGGAACTGTAAGACTTCAGAATAGGTATGCTGCACGTACAACACGTAATGCATATAAAATTTTAAAGGAAACTACCGATAAAGAGGCAGCAAGCGAAATGTTACCCAAGGTAACATCTATGCTAGATAAGTTGTCTAAAAGGAATATCATACATAAGAATAAAGCGGCCAATCTCAAGCGTTCTATCTCTTTGCATGTTAACTCTTTATAGTAAAAGTATTGGATGTATTTAGGGTTTAGCTCGCCATTGGCGAGCTTTTTTTATGCAAAAATTTTTTGCTAACACTATTTCTTTGTAATTTCCCTGTAGCAAACAACCGGTATTTTCAATGCAGGAAAATTCAAAACCGCTTACCATCAAAGAATGGGCTGAAGACGACCGCCCTCGTGAAAAAATGATTAGTAAAGGTGTTGCAGCCCTTAGCGATGCCGAGTTAATGGCAATACTAATTGGATCGGGTACAAAAAATGAGACAGCCGTAGGTATCTCGCAGCGTATTTTAAATAGCGCGAATAATAACCTTAACGAGCTAGGCCGGTTCTCGTTGAAAGAGCTAACCAAAACAAAAGGTATTGGCGTGGCAAAAGGGGTTACCATAATGGCTGCCCTTGAGCTGGGGCGTAGGCGAAAAATTAGCGAGGCAATTAACCGCAAACAGATTACCTCAAGTAATGATGTGATTGATGTGTTTCAGCCACTTTTGGCGGATATCCCTCACGAAGAGTTCTGGTTGCTTTTACTGAATCGCTCAAATAAAATAATCGATAAGGTTCGAATTAGCGAGGGAGGCTTTACGGCAACCATAGTTGATGTTCGGAAAATAATGCGTGCCGCATTACTAAACCATGCCATTGGACTGATATTGTGTCACAATCATCCTTCGGGAAATCACTCTCCCAGCGATGACGATATTCGTATCACAAAAAAAATTAAGCAGGCAGCTAGCACCCTCGATATCACCCTCCTCGATCACGTAATTGTAACTAACCAGAAATGCTACTCTTTTGCCGATAATTCAGTACTGTAGGGGATACATACTATTGTAGGCATAATTTTTTATTCTTAACACTTTTTATTGCTACTTTAGCAACCTACAAATTTATATTATGGTGAAAATACTAGGAGACTCGAATACTTTGCTGAATAAATTTTTGTACGAATTGAGGAGCGTTTCGATACAGAATGATACCCTGAGGTTTAGGCGAAACTTGGAGCGGATTAGCGAAGTTTTTGCTTACGAGATAAGTAAAACCTTTAGCTATAAACCGGTGCAGGCTCAAACCCCACTAGGCATAGCCGATATGATGATACCTGATGACGATATAGTTATTGCATCGATAATGCGAGCTGGAATGCCAATGCACAATGGATTTCTAAACTATTTTGATGGTGCCGAAAATGCTTTCATCTCCGCTTATCGCAAGTATGGAAAGGATGGGGCGTTCAAAATTGCATTTGAGCACCTCTCGTGCCCATCAATTGATGGTAAGGTTTTAATACTTGCAGACCCAATGCTTGCAACTGGTGCGTCAATGGTGTTGTCGTACAATGAGCTGGTTAAGCGAGGAACCCCTAAGCACACTCATATAGTGTCAATAGTAGCATCGAAAGAAGGGGTTGAATACGCTCAAAAAAACTTGCCTAGCAAAAATGTAACTATTTGGCTGGGTGCTTTAGATGACGAACTTACCGTTAAGTCGTATATTGTTCCAGGACTGGGCGATGCGGGCGATTTGGCCTATGGTAGTAAGGAATAACTTATGGTATGGGTTCAGCTAAGTCGCTGTCGGAGACAGCAATTATTTGAATGAATAATTGGGGCTAATGCAGCTTTGTGCCAATTAGGTTTATAAACTCCTCACGGGTTTTGCTTTGCGATAGGAATATTCCGGTGAATGCCGAGGTTGTGGTAACCGAATTCTGTTTCTGAATACCACGCATTTGCATGCACATATGCCCTGCCTCAACTACCACTGCAACACCTAGCGGTTTTAGGTTTTCTTCAATACAATCGCGAATTTGAACGGTTAGCCGTTCTTGAATCTGAAGCCTGCGAGCGTATGCCTCAACAACCCGGGCAATTTTGCTAAGCCCAGTGATATACCCATTAGGAATATACCCTACGTGGGCCTTGCCATAAAAGGGGATCATATGGTGTTCGCACATTGAGTATATCTCAATATCCTTTACTATAACCATTTGCTTGTAGTCTTCCTTAAACTTAGCCGATTGGATAATTTTTGCAGGGTCTACCGAAGAGCCATGGGTTAAAAATTGTACCGCTTTGGCTACGCGTATTGGCGTGTCAACCAGCCCCTCGCGCTCTACATCTTCACCTAGTAATTTAAGAGCCTCCTTGTAATGGTAAGCTAATTTCTCCGTCTTTTTAGTATTCCATCTCTCCACCTTTTTATACCCTTCGTTTTCGGGAATAAAGGCACCATCGTTAATTGTTTCCATAGTAAAATAAATATGTGTTAGCGTAACTAAGAGCGCAAAATTAGAATAAATCAGCTAGAAACACTAATCGAAATTCGTTATACTTAAAATACTTACATGAAATGTTTGTAGTGTTTTTTCAGTCTATACAGGTAGGGAGTGAATAAACTGACTGAAAACCTGCGGGCTATTGCTTCATATTTTTATTAATTGCTATAATGTTTTTTAGCCCCCCCCATTATTCATCAAATTTGTAAAAGATGAATACAAATGCGGGTTAAATTCAAAATGTCGAGATATATTGGTTTAATTTCCTATTTTTGATTAATTTTATTCACAAAACCATATAATCATATCTCTCTTAATGAAAAAGCGAATTAAACTCCCCTTTAAAAACGCTGTAGGTATGCTTGGTGGCTATGCTAAGGATCGCATAGTTGAGCAAATTAAACTAATTGCGTTTATTATATTTTATTTAGTTGCCTTTCAGGTAGTCATCCTAAGAGTGCCACTTGCCGATGCGTGGTCTATTGCAGGTGGTATTGGTTTGGTGGTTTTGGGTTTGGCGCTATTTCTCGAGGGGCTTATATTGGGGCTTATGCCTCTGGGCGAAAGGGTAGGTGTTAAGATGCCCGTAAAATTCGGAATTCTCTTTATTTCGATATTTGGAGTATTCCTCGGTTTTGGTTCAACCATTGCAGAGCCTGCAATTAGCTCATTGCGTACAGCCGGTGCTGGGGTTACCGCTTGGGATGCCCCCATGCTTTATATGCTTCTTGAGCGCCATACACAGGCTCTGGTTTATACCATAGGTGCAGGTGTTGGGATAGCAGTGGTTATAGGTATGGTTAGATTCTACTACGAATTTTCAATAAAGCCCTTTATTTTTATTCTTATCCCTGCTGCCCTGGTTTTTACGTTTTTCTTGTCTTTTGATGAAAAATTAAATTCAATTATTGCATTGGCATGGGACTCGGGAGCAGTAACAACCGGAGCGGTAACGGTTCCCCTTGTGCTAGCTTTGGGTATTGGTGTTTCAAGGGCTGCGAGTAAGAATAAGGCGACGGGTGGGGGGTTTGGTATTATTTTACTTGCCTCAATCCTCCCAGTTTTTAGCGTGCTAATTCTGGGTTTAGCTCTCCGTTCATCGTCGCCAGATACAACAACCGAAGCTCATTTCTTTTCGGAAGAGAACAGGGAGAATGCGCTTAAACTTTTCGATGATGAAGCCGCTCTTCTAAATCATGCTTTTACTCGAGGAAGTGAGGTTGGTCGCAAATCGTTTTTTGCCGATGAAGCGCTCTATCTTGAAAACCTTAACCAGCTTGCCAATAATCCCACGGTGTTAAAAGATATGCTTGGCGAAATGTCGTTTGATGCCTGGCTTAGCAAAAGAGCCTCCGAGAGCGAACGAAAATATATCGCCTCAGTAAAAACCGAACCCTTAGATGTTGCATCGGGGATTCCTGTTTCTAAAGTATTTAAAGAGGAATCGAAAATTGCACTGCAGGCAGTTATACCATTAACATTACTGCTGCTTATTGTACTCCTTTTATTCCTTCGCGAAAAATTACGCTTCAAAGATGAGTTTGCACTGGGTATAGCGTTTACTTTGGTTGGTATGATACTTCTAACTTCAGGAATTCGTTTGGGTTTAGGCCCATTAGGAGGTCAGGTTGGTGCACAGCTACCCAGGGCATTCAGCAAGGAGGCCAAATTTATTGATAGTAAAATGATTGCCCCATTTGATACCACGGTTGTTTTTAGCACAATAGCGGTTGATGGTTCTAAAGCACAATTTTTTAACCTTACGCAGGATGGTAAAAATGAGGTGGTCGAATTTATACCAGATAATTACGATAAGGAGAATAATATATACGAGCATGTGATAAAGCGAGCGCCTTTGCTGGGGCCAAACCTTACTATTTTAGGTGTTCTTCTTGTTCTGCTTTTTGCTTTCGGAATGGGATTTGGTGCAACAATGGCCGAGCCTGCCCTTAATGCCCTTGGTATAACGGTGGAGGAGATGACGGTTGGTGCCGTGAAACGCTCCCAAATAGTGTCTGTCGTTTCGCTGGGGGTTGGCATTGGTCTTGTTCTGGGTGTGCTAAGAATACTCTACGATATACCGCTTATTTGGCTTATTTTTCCAGGTTACTTTATTCTTTTGTTGTTAACCTATTTTAGTGAGGACGAATTTACCTCCATGGCGTGGGATTGTGGTGGTGTTACCACTGGCCCCGTTACCGTGCCATTAGTACTGGCAATGGGGTTGAGTATTGGTGGCGAACTTTTCGTTGTTGACGGGTTTGGAATTTTAGCCTGTGCATCCTTTTCGCCAGTACTTACGGTGCTTATCTTTGGGCTAATAACCCGTGCACGTCAAAAACGAATTGTTAACGTATCAACCGAGCATGATGATGAATAGAGATAATACCACATCGCAAAAGAATTTTTCCCCCTCGAGGGCTGTTTGGAAAACACAACTCGACAAGGGAGTCCACTCTCCGCATAGGGTGAGCAGAATAACCTGTATTGCTAACAAGATGTTTAGCGATAAGATTGTTGAGCAGGTTTTTAAGCTGGGCATAAATACTATATTTGGTGAAACTGGACGAACGGCTAGAGAGTTTATTACTCCCCGAAACCTTGGCCTGCCGGGTTCAACTGCTAAGCTCCAAAGTACTCCTGTTGATGTTTTTCGGTTTACAGTACAGCGAAAGCAAGCCCGAACGGTTATGGATTACCTTGTGAAGGTAGGTGGATTTAATACACCTGGCAGGGGAACAGTATTCTCGCAAGATTTGATAGAGTTCACAAAAAAAGAGCCAATATTTATTGATTTTGATGAGATTAAGAGTGATGTTCCCCACGATATACCCTATCTAAAGAAATTATCCTACGTTATTTGCGTGCTTTCCGTTCCGGGTAGCGGCGAGAAAATGGCAAAGGTTGCTCTTGACCTGGGGATATGTGTACCCCTAATTACGCATGGTATTAGTAACGATTTGCGCGACCAAATGGGGCTTATTAGAATCACCATCTCTCCAGAAAAAGAGGTGGTGCATCTTATTATGCCAGAGCAGGATACGGAAAGTATTATTAAGCTTCTTCTCGAGGAGGGAAGGCTTGATAAACCTGGCCGAGGTTTTATATACCAAACCCCAATAAGCTTCGGATTGATTGATACTCGCATGCGTGTAGGTAGGCAGCAGTACGCTGCTAGTATGGAGCAAATAATTGCAGCCGTTGACCAGCTAAAGGGTAGTACCTCTTGGCGTAAACGCCTCGATACTGATGGTGTAGATACTATTGATAAGCAGCTTTGGCTACCCAACGATAACTGCGAAATTTCGGTTGTTACCGAAGAGGATGCCGAGGAACAGTTGAAAGTGGCAGGGATGGAGGCAGGTGCCACAGGTTCTACCGTATCGCGTTTAAAGATGATTGTATCTAGGTCTAAGGACAGAAAAGCATCCTCGTTGGTGCAGAGTACTTTTAGCGTTGCAGCAGAAAAAACCAACGACGTAGTTGATGCCCTGCTTAAGAATAGTGCTGTGGGTGTTAAAAGTTCAGAAAGAGTTCAGGTTTTGGATTCACCCGCTGCGTATATTCATACATTCTAGTGCCATTAACCCGCATTATTCATCAAATTTAGTGAAGATGAATACAAATGCGGGTTATCCCAACATAGTCGCTGCCGAAGACAGCAATTATTCGAATGAATAGTTGGGGTTAAAATACATTTAAGCCGACTAGGTTACCGACCTTGGTCGGTTTTTATTTTGAATGAAGTGCGAAGCGGAACCTAATACCCGTTTGGTTTAGGCATAGCCTGTTCGAATATACAACGTATAGCTCCGAAGGAGCGATATTTCTATAACCGCGGGCGAACCCCACGATTATTGATATTTTGCCATTTACTATTATCGATCATGTTTCATTTTCTACCCATTACTCATTAACTTTGGGGTTTAATATTAAACTTGATGAGTAAACCTGCAATCAAGCCACAGGGCTCCTACATAAGCCATTTTAGTAATCTGGTAAAACAGCACGGAGGAATAAATCTGGCACAGGGAATTCCTGGATTTCAGCCGCCAAAGGAATTACTCGATGCATTACGCTCTGTAATTAGCGATGATGTTCACCAGTATGCCCCCAGCATTGGAAATCATAATCTTATTGATGCAATACATAAGCAATACGCCAGCAGCTATGCTGTTGAGCGTGATAATTTTTTGGTTGTGCAGGGTGCAACCGAGGCGCTATCGCTTATTTACAGCTATTTCAACAAGATTTTAGGCGATGATTTTTGCACCCTGAGTTTTGAGCCTGCATATGAGAGTTACAGCCAGCTGCCCTCAATATTTGGCATGCGTTTTATTAGCTACCCCCTCAATCAAGATTTTTCTTTTTCTGTAGACGAATTACGAAATACCATTACCAGTAAAGGGGTGAAGGTTATTTTTCTTTCATCGCCCGGAAATCCCTACGGAAAGGTTTGGAGTAAGGAGGAAGTTGGAATTTTAATAGATTTAGCCAATGAGCTGAACTTTTATTTAGTTTTTGATGCCGTTTACAATGGTTTGTATTTCGATAATCCATCCTACATTCCTTTGGACGAGATTTCGCCAAACGTGTTTTATGTCAATAGCTTTTCGAAGATGCTTTGCATCACGGGTTGGCGTATAGGTTACCTTTACGCTCACCAGCAGCATAGGGTAGGGCTAAGAGCTATCCACGATTACATAGGCCTTTGTGCACCTTCGGTTCAGCAGGTGGCGTTGGCTAGCTACTTGGCAACGTATAATTATGGTAATGATTTTGTAGCCAACTTTAGAGAGAAAGTTAAAGCTAATTTCAATAACCTTTCGGCAACATTAAGTAAGCTAGGTTTTTATATTCCGCCTACCAACGGAGGATGCTTTATATGGGCAAAATTACCCAAGGGCATTACCGATGGATTTCAGTTTGCCAGCGAGTTGTACAACAAGGCCGGTGTGGCTATTATTCCGGGTGAGCATTTTAGTAAGAACCATACAGGCTGGGTGCGCCTAAACATTGCTAGTCCAGCTCACGAGATAAAGCAAGCCGAGGAGCGGATTACCCAATTCCTTTCAACCAAGTAGACTATGTGCATTTTTCAGGTTGCTTTTGGTGCTATTTGCTTGCTTTACTTCACTATAATTGCCCTTTTTGCATTGGGTCTGTTTTTTAAGCAAAAGCATGGCGTCAAACCAAGCCTTAGCATACCCATTTCAATAGTTGTGGCGGTTCGTAACGAGGAGCAGGTTATTGACCGATTGTTGAGGTCGATATTTGGGCAACATTACCCCTTGCAACGCTTCGAGTTGGTGCTGATAAACGACCATTCTGACGATGCAACTAGTGATATTGTAACCCAATGGGCAAAGCAATACCCTAATATTTCACTGGTTCAACTTCCTGCCGATTTAGCGGGTAAGAAACAGGCCGTTGCCTTGGGTATTAAACTTGCAAAAAACGATATTATTGTCCTAACCGATGCCGATTGCACGCACCCAAAGGATTGGCTACGCACTATCTCGTCACAGTATAAAGCGTTAAAAGTAGATATGCTTATTGGGCCTGTAATGATTTCGACAGGTAACTCTATTTTTAGCAACATTCAAGCCCTTGAGCATGCTAGTCTGACTGCCAGTAGTATCGGGGCATGTGGCCTGGGTATTCCATTTATGGCCAGCTCGGCCAACCTTTCGTTTAGTAAAAGTCGATTGGGTTTCGATGTGCAGATGCTTAATCCAAATCAAGCATCGGGCGACGATGTTTTTCTGTTGCATAGTGCCAAGCGCAAAAAGGATTTCAAAATATCTAGCTTAACAGGTAAGGATGGATTGGTTTTTACGCAGCCAGCCAAAAATGTGAAAGCATTTTTCAATCAGCGTGCCCGCTGGGCTTCAAAATCAACTAAATATACCGATTTTACTGCCATATCGGTTGGTTTTATAGTATTGCTATTTAACTTGATGCTTGTTTGCTTAATGTTTCTTTCACTTTGGAATCCTATCTACTTAAAAATGCTTGCCGTTGGGTTTGTGGTTAAATCGGTAGCCGATATTCTGATGCTTTTCCCCTATTTAAAGCGATACCATAAACTATCGCTACTGAATGTTTTTGTACTTTTACAGTTGATCTACCCGATATATATAGTCGTGGCCTTTGGTATGGCTATCTTTACTAGCAACACGTGGAAAGGAAGAAGCGGAAATGGCAACAAATGAATGTTTCTACTAGCAGAAGCGGATCTCCGTGGCGAGTGGCATTCCGAAAGTTTTTCGGTAATAGGCTCTCGCTCTACTCCTCATTGTTTGTAGGAGCAGTTGCCCTAATGGCTTTTCTCGGTTACCTAATTGCACCCGATTCAACTCCCTGGGCAAATAATCAACATCTAGAAATTGCGACTAAAAAACCAGGATTTAAGGCCGATTTCTTCCTAATCCCCAATAAAACGAAGGGTGAAAAACGGGGGTTTTTTAGTGGTCTTTTTATGGGTTGGCCAAGCAGCTGTAGGGAAGTGCCAATGCTATCCTATCGTCTAGAAGACTGGAACATCATTCTTACCGAATATACCGAACCCGAGGATAGCCTTACCATTGAGAGCACCTATTCGGTTCAGGAAATTCTGTTCCCAAATCAAAAGCCAGAAAATATCCATCACATGCCAAACCTAATTACCATAGTTGATTATAATGGAATAACGGAAGAACACTCGGCTGCCGATATAGAATTGATTATTGAAAGAGATTTTATTAAAACCCAGCGGTTTTGGTTGGGCACCGATAGGTTTGGGCGCGATATGCTTAGTAGGCTAATTATTGGAGCCCGCATATCGCTGGCAGTGGGGTTTATAGCCGTTGCCATATCGTTGATAATTGGTATTATACTGGGTGCGCTTGCAGGTTACGTTCGGGGGTGGTTCAACGATTTTATAATGTGGTTTGTTAACGTGGTGTGGTCAATCCCCACGCTGCTTATGGTAATTGCATTAACCATGGTTTTGGGCAAGGGCTTTTGGCAAATTTTTGTGGCTGTTGGCCTAACCATGTGGGTAGAGGTGGCTAGGGTTGTACGCGGTCAGGTAATGAGTTTAAGAGAGAAAGAATTTGTTGAGGCTGCCCAGGTGCTAGGCTTTGGTAAAATGCGAATTATTTTCCGGCATATCCTGCCCAACGTAATGGGCCCCGTTGCAATAATCTCGGCCGGAAACTTTGCCACTGCCATACTGCTTGAGGCCGGATTGAGTTTTCTTGGTATTGGTGTTCAGCCGCCAGTTCCCTCGTGGGGAACAATGATAAAAGACCACTACGGATTTCTTATAATGGATAAAGCCTTTTTGGCCATTATGCCAGGGGTAGCCATTATGCTTTTGGTGCTGGCTTTTACGCTTATTGGCAACGGGTTACGCGATGCGCTTGATCCTAGAGAGTTGGAGTAGCCTTACTCCTTTTCTCTTAAAGGATACTTATCGGCTTCGGTAGCAATATCGGTTATTAATACAAACATTGCCTTTAGTACGTTTGCCATATTTCTGAAGTTAATCTTATCGGGTGTATCGGTTGACTTGTGGTAGTCAGCATGTGTGCCGGTAGTTACAATGAGTGCTGGAATTCCTTTTCTGTGAAAAGGGAAATGGTCTGAGCCCATTAGCCACATTATATTTTCAGGAAAATCTTGCTTTAGGTAGAACTCCGTGTTGCTCATCTGCCTATCTACCTTACGAAGTAGCCGTTTGGTTGGGCGTTTTACCTTACCAAACCCTATTGGCGTGGTGTAAGCATAGCCCGGTTTGTTGGGGCGGTTGTCAGGGCGACCAATCATATCCATGTTAATTATCATAACCGTTTTATCAAGCGGGAAAACGGGATTATTCGCATAGTACATTGAGCCGTTAAGCCCAGATTCCTCGGCACAAAAGGCCATGAAAACTATCGACCTTCTAAATTCAAACCCGTTGCTTTGAGCCTGGGCACACATTCGTGCTAGTTCCATAACCCCAGCTGTTCCCGATGCGTTATCGTCAGCACCAAGGCAATAACCATCGGGCATTCGTCCTAAATGGTCGTAGTGTCCGCCAATAATAATCACCTCATCCTTAAGGTCGGTACCCTCGATATACCCAATTACATTTTTATCAAATAGCGTATCGGTTTTAATAAAGAAATCTGTTTTGTAGGTTACTTGGGATATTGGGAAGCTGGTTGAGCGATTCTCTTTACCTACTTTTGCCGACGCTTTATTTAGAGATTTAATAGATTTTTCAAAAAAATCCCCCGTCAATTCTTTATTAAACATAAATACCCTAAGCGTATCATCCGTTTTAGGTAGATGATGATAGAGCCATTCGGATGAGCTGCGGATCAACATGCTATTTGGGTAGCTATATCGCGAAGCGGTTAGCTCTCTCCGAATAAATCGTTTATTTCGTTTTGTGGGTAAGCTAATGGCAAACGATTTTGCATCGGTTTTTGATGCAATTTCCTCCAGATGTGCCATTGCATCATCCATTGTTTTGCCGTAAATATGCACAATGGTATCGCCAAGGTTATGGTGCGGCGGCGTGCTCTTGCCCCAGTACTTAATGGGTTGTGTAAGGCTGTCGGAAATGGGTTTTGTGGCTGCAAACGAGTAGTAAAAGCCCGCAACAGGTGGTATTTTGTTGGCAAAAATCCGTGTTTCGCCCTTGTCGAGTTTGGTAACGGGCATTTCTTGAAAATACGCTTTAGGGTTATTGGGAATGGGCTTTAGGTTAATAGCCTCAAATTCCGAGGCGATATATTCGGCTGCTATCTGGCTCCCTTTATGGGGGAATTTTCGTCCCCCAAGGCTATCGGATGCTAAAAAGTATACATCGCGCACAAGCCTTTTTGTTGAAATCTCAACTTCTAAATTGTTCTGAGCAAAAGCTGAAACGCTTATTATAAATAGGAGGAATAGGTTAATTGTGCTTTTCACTTCACGAAATTTAGGGTTAGAATATCCGAAGGCTTTTCTGTGAAATTTTAGTAAGCCAAAAGTAACTATATGTTAAACTTTTATCAATAGGGGGAGTGGTTTTTATGAAATTTTAAAACTCACTCCGAACGTATTATGACTAAAGTATTTTATATTTTAGTTAAAGTACCTGTAATAGTTTGGTCTTAAATGTTTTGGTTTTTTATTATTCCTCTCAAACCGCATTTTTAGTTTCAGCTCCAAACAGTTGTAATTTGTTGTTGGCGAGCCAGCGTGCCCCCAATCACTTTTTGTTGACAACCTATATCCAAGGTTAAGTCCAAGGTAATGGTCCATATTTGAAATCATCATTTTATGGTCTATTCCTATGCCTATGTTAGCAAATATAAGTGGTTCTTTATTGTATAAGTATTTCTCGTTTTTTTCTTCCAAAGAGATATCTGTGAGAACTTGGTCGAAAGTTAAATCTGTTAAGGTCTCAGTAAGTTTTAGTCTGCTGTAACTAATCCCGATACCCGAATACGGGTATATCAGCCATTTTGAACTCTTTGAAATAACCCAATGCATTTCGGTGGCTAGTTCAATCATTATAATGCCTGCTTTTTTATTAATGTTTTCAGAGTTTGGAACATCTGTTTCTAGTAGGGTTACAAAATATGAGCCGTAGGAATTCTTATCAGTGAACCTCGATGTGTGTCCCATCGAAAACCCAATAGCATTATTTTCTACTCCGCTAAACCCTGCATTTTTCAATACTTTATTAAGCGGGCTAAAGTTATAGAACCTGCCACTCGGCTCAAAAAGAAATCCTGCCTTATAACCTGTAATTGTGTCATTGTGAGAGTGTACAGAAAGGAATGAGGCGAATAGAATCAGCAAACACGTCAGTTTTTTCTTCATAATTTACTTGCAATTTTTACTAAAAATATAATTCTAAACTACACCTTAAACTACCTTTGCTATACTAATAGCCTTGTCTTTATTTGTGAAGTAATAATCAGTTGCCCACGCAACAATCAGAATTGCAATAGCAGCAACTAATATTTTCACCCAGTAGGTTTCAGTATTATGCAGAGCTATTACAAGGAATGGGAAAAGAAACCCAACCACCATTGGGTTATATAATCTCTTAGTTATAACTATTTCCAGCTCTGTTTTTCTTCTAGCTCCATTATGACTTTAGCACTACCACCAAAACCATTCGATTTTGCTTTAACTTCTATATTGCTGCCTTCAACTGTTATTTCTTTCGTTTCGTTTTGCCCAAGTTTCTCAATAAGTTCACCATTAATATAAATTTTGAAATTGCTTTCGTCGTAGTATTTTTCCTTGTCCTTTGGTTGCTTAATAATTAGGGTGCTCATTTTTACTTTTTTTAATCTGTAGTCAAAGGCATTAATATCAATATATTAATTAAAATAACTCATATTTTGGCACATTGCAAAATAAACTTCACGGTTTTTTTTGAACAAAGTTGTTGAAAAAAGCGGGGGAGTTTGGCATCGCCAAACTCCCCCGCATATATAGACCTATTGTTATGTTAAATTAGTCTTCAAACTTCTGAAGTAGCAGCTCAATAATTTGCTTTCCGGCAAGAGCCACCGATGTGCCTGGGCCAAAAATGGCGGCTACACCCTCATCGTATAGGTACTGATAGTCTTGTGATGGAATTACACCACCGCAAATTACCATAATATCCTCACGACCAAGTTTTTTTAGCTCAGCCATTACCTGAGGAACAAGCGTTTTGTGCCCTGCTGCCAAGCTGGATACTCCAAGAATGTGAACGTCGTTCTCAACGGCTTGTTTAGCCGCTTCGGCGGGGGTTTGGAATAGAGGCCCTATATCCACGTCGAAACCTATATCGGCGTAACCTGTGGCCACAACTTTTGCACCACGGTCGTGTCCATCCTGTCCCATTTTCGCAATCATTATGCGGGGCTGACGACCCTCTAGCTTTGCGAACTTATCGCATAGTTCACGGGCTTCTGCAAATACTTTATCATCCATAGCTTCTGCTGAATAAACTCCTGAAATTGAACGAATAACGGCCTTGTAACGGCCAGCAACCTTCTCACATACATCCGAAATTTCGCCTAAGGTAGCGCGTAGTCTGGCAGCTTCAACCGATAGCTCGAGTAGGTTGCCCTCACCCGTTTTGGCGCAGTGCTCAATGGCTGCAAGTGCTTTTTGAACTTTGGCCTCATCGCGGTTGGCTTTTAGCTCTTTAAGCCTTTTTAGCTGACTTTCGCGTACTGCCGTATTATCAACATCGAGAATTTCTATTGGATCCTCTTTGTCTAGGCGATACTCATTTATTCCAACAATTTTATCTCTTCCCGAATCGATACGAGCCTGCTTGCGTGCTGCCGCTTCCTCAATTCTCATCTTTGGAATACCGGTCTCAATGGCTTTTGCCATGCCGCCGAGCTCTTCAACTTCCTGTATAAGTGCCCAAGCCTTGTGTGTAATTTCGTGTGTTAACTTCTCAACGTAGTAAGAGCCAGCCCATGGGTCAACCGCACGGGTAATATCTGTCTCTTGCTGAAGATATAGCTGCGTGTTACGTGCAATGCGCGCCGAGAAGTCGGTTGGTAGAGCAATGGCCTCATCCAATGCATTGGTGTGCAAACTTTGGGTGTGGCCAAGCGCAGCAGCCATGGCTTCAATACAAGTACGCGCCACGTTGTTAAACGGATCCTGCTCGGTTAAGCTCCATCCCGATGTTTGGCTATGCGTACGTAATGCTAGCGATTTTGGATTTTTAGGATTGAATTGCTTCACAATTTTGGCCCAGAGTATACGTGCTGCGCGCATCTTGGCAATCTCCATAAAATGGTTCATGCCAATGGCCCAGAAGAACGATAGGCGAGGAGCAAATGCATCGACATCTAATCCCGAATTTATTCCAGTACGTAGGTACTCAAGCCCATCGGCTAGGGTATAAGCTAGCTCAATGTCGGCTGTGGCGCCAGCTTCCTGCATATGGTATCCCGAAATTGAGATGCTGTTGAATTTAGGCATATGCTTAGCGGCATACTGAAAAATATCGGCAATAATCCTCATTGAGAATTCGGGTGGGTAAATGTATGTATTACGCACCATAAACTCTTTCAGGATATCGTTCTGAATTGTACCGGCTAGCTGCTCGAGGGTAGCTCCCTGCTCAAGCGCAGCACCTATGTAGAATGCCATTATGGGTAGTACCGCACCATTCATGGTCATTGATACCGACATCTTATCCAATGGAATATCATCGAAAAGAATTTTCATGTCCTCAATCGAGTCGATGGCTACACCAGCCTTACCCACATCACCTTCAACGCGTGGATGATCGCTATCGTATCCACGGTGTGTTGCTAGGTCGAAAGCAACTGATAGCCCTTTTTGCCCCGCAGCGAGGTTGCGACGGTAAAAAGCATTCGACTCTTGGGCTGTTGAGAAACCTGCATACTGGCGAACGGTCCATGGCCTCATTACGTACATGGTGCTGTATGGTCCGCGAAGGAATGGGGCTAGACCTGCTGCATAGTTTAGGTGCTCCATTTTCTCCAAATCGTTCTTGGTATAAACAGGTTTTACAGTAATCTTTTCAGGCGTCTCAAATCCCGCTTGCTGCGATTTTACCTTTTGGGCAGCGTACTCCTGATTTATGTTTATTTGTTTGAAATCTGGTTTCATTTGTATTTCGTTTTAATAATTTAGTTAACGCTGAGGCACTGAGGTTATAATTTTTCGAAAAGGCAATGCTGATAAACCGACTCCAACAGCCCAGGTCCTAACTCCCTGTGCACATCTATGGCCGCTGTAATTACCTTTTCTGTTAACCTATTGTATTCTTCTGAAGACATATCTTCCTTTTCTCTGTGTCTTTGTGTCTCTATATTCCTCTTACCCTTAAATTATCCCCAGCTGTTTTTGATAACCTTTTAATGTTTCAAGCACATTGCTTTTAACGCTAATGAAATTAGTTATGCCTTTGGCCTCGAGAGCAGGTTGGCTGGCAGGTGCGCCAGCAACCACAAAAATGGCTTTGCCATTAATCTTTTCGAAAGCCTCAGTAGCAAGAGTTTCGTACTCATCATCGGATGAGCAGATAACCACAATGTCGCTGTTGTCATCAAGCGCAGCTTTTACGCCTTCTTCAACGGTTTTGAAACCAATGTTATCAACTACCTCAAAGCCTGCACAGGCAAAAAAGTTGCTGCTAAATTGTGCACGAGCACGACGGAAAGTAAGGTTTCCAACGGTTAGCATAAATACTTTTGGCCGCTTGCCCGAAGCATCGGTTTTGAATCTTAGCTCTTCCATTGCTTGCGATTGGCGGTACAGGTTAAGTGGTTCGCAAGTAGCACCTTCGGCCTTCTTAACGGTTGGCTTGGTTACGGTATCAAGGGTTACCACTTTTTGGTCGGCCACCTCGTTAAAGTTTGGAAACTGATTTGTTCCCAGTACGGTTTTACGACGAGTGGCAACATTCGATTCGTGTTTGCTAGCAACCGCATTTACCTCGTTCTGTATAAAACCTTTGGTGAACGCTTCGGTGTATCCGCCCATATCCTGAACCTTATTAAATAGGTTCCATGCATGGGTTATGATAGATTGGGTTAACGTTTCAACATAGTAACTTCCCGCAGCAGGGTCGGCAACCTTGTCGAGGTACGACTCCTCACGGAGGATAATCTGTTGATTTCGAGCAATCCTTTCAGCGAATGGAGTTTGTTCTTCGTATGGAGCATTGAATGGTAAAACATTCAAACTATGAATACCACCAAGTACTGCCGACATGGCTTCGGTTGTAGTGCGAAGCATATTTACGTAGGGGTCGTAAACGGTTTTGTTCCATGTTACGTTCTCGGCGTGGATACAAATAGCCGCTTGCTGTTTGCAACCGTATGCTTCTGCAATTTTTGCCCAGAGGTAACGTGCTGCTCTAAATTTAGCTATTTCCATAAAGTAGCTGGAACCAATACCTAAGGTAAATTTTATTTTCGAAAGTGCCTCTGCGGGCTTAATTTGCTGTTCTGTTAGCCAGTTAATATACTCAACACCCATTGAAAGGGCAAAGGCCAACTCTTGTACCACGGACGAACCGGCATTGCGGAATATGTCGCCTCTAACGGCCAGCAACTTGAACATTGGAAGCTCGCGACCCGCTTCTATAACTTCTTTTGTGCGATTGGCAATGGTTTTTGTATCAGCGCAAAATTTACCGTTTAGGCTTAGCGCGGTTAGCGGGCTATAGTTGAATGAGCCCTTGGCTTTTTTCGCATCAATTTTAGCCTCTTTTAAGTAGCTAATAAGCGCTGGTAGCAGCTTGCATGAGGTGCAATCCGATAAAAAGTTCACCTCGGTTTGGGTTAGGTCGATACCTTTTAGTAGGGTTGCAAGATCCTTGGTTGTAACTTTTTCGTCGAATTTGGTTCTAAACCCAACCGACTCAACACCCCTTAGATTAATAGCATCAACTGCTCGGGTGTTTGCCACCTGTAGATTTGATGCCTCAAAATCTTGCCTAACGAGCCAATTGTTTTTTGTTGGTTGTGTACCCCTAACAAATGGAAATTCGCCCGGCAACGCATGGGCATTTTTAATTGCCTCTAGGTCCTCGGCTCGGTAGTAGGGCTTCACGCTGAAGCCCTCTATGGTTTTCCAAACCAGCTTTTTGTCGTAATCAGCGCCTTTTAGATCCTTGGTAATCGCCTCTTCCCACGCCTGCGTGCTTACTGGCGGAAATTCGTCGAATAGTTTAGAATCATTTTTCTTTTCTGCCATAACGTATTTTTGTTTGATTTAAAATCGTTTTGCAAATTTACTAACTATTAGCATTGTAACGATTAATAACCCTCAATAAAAGCTTCAGGGTGTTGTGAAGCATATTATTAGGGTTATCAAATACTAGAAATTGTTGTTTTCGCTTCAGCTCCGTAAATGTACTCTATAGTTTAGCTGCATGCCATTTTATTTTAACTGTTTGAATACAAAGTGGTTTAATTTAAAAAAGGGCAAACAAACCGTTCGCCCTTTTTATGGATTGCAAATTTCTTACTGTATTTCAACAATGCGTCTGCTAATCTCTTTGCCATTCGCCTTTAGTTTAACAATGTAAGCCCCATCACTCAAGCTAATTTCTTTAGCTGAAAATTTAAAGGTTCTCTCCCCAGCATTTTCTGTTCCAGCGTAAATAACCTTTACAAGTTTTCCCGTGATATCGTATACCGATAGGTTTACCTTGCTCTCTTCGGTTAGCCGGTATCTTATGTTAACAAAATCGTGGTATGGATTAGGATAAGCTTCGAGGGTTGCCTCGTTAAAGCGTTCGATATCGAGAGGTTTGGCACCCTCTTTAATGGCTATGGGGTTGTATGCGGCTTGGTTTGATGTAAAACTGCGTCCATCCTGATAGGTAGTAATTGATTCGATTAGTACCAGAATAGGGAATCGGTGCTCGTTTACGTACCAACGGTATGTTGTGGTTTCGATATTGTAGTTACGGTCATTAATTGTTTGGTCAAACGATTTTATCTCTTTCACCCTAAGGGCCTTTTCGTACACCATATTGTCTGGCAGCATAAGCGTTCCTAATCCGTCGGCTTCAACATCATAGGTGCCATTAATTACACCTAGCTGTTTTTGAGTTGTATTGTACGTACCGCTAAAATTCCCACTAAACGAATTGTTGTATGCGAAAGGGTACTTCATCTTAACAAAAGGCTTATTATAAACAATATAGGTGTTTCCGCTGGCGGTCATGTAGCCGTGTTGTTCAATCGATTTTTTTGTTGTTAAGAAGAAGAAGCTATTCCCGAACTCTTCGAGGCGAGTATTTGATTTTGAAAATATATTTTGGCCTTTCGAATTCACGGGGCTGTCAAGTGTTCCCACGAAATTTTCGTTTAGCTTTAAGCTACGAAAATCCCAAACCACATTCTTGCCCGATTGACCCGGTTCGGTGTAGTCGGTAATTTTCATTTCGTTAGTGTGATTTGCTACCAACCCATGTGTTTGTTGGCGAAGTACGGTTTGTGCGCTAAGGGTTACCGAGAGCGCTATACATACTAAGGTTAAGTAAAGTTGTCTCATAGTCACATTTTTTTAGATTAGTAAAACATCAAATTTTAGTGATAGTAAAAATACCAAATTCTTATGATAATTGCAAGTAAAGGTAATTTAACCCGCATTATTCATTAATTTTCATTGGTGTCCGGTTAATATTTATAGATTCCTCCCTACGGTTGGAATGACAGGGCGTTGAGTTGTATTTGAGAGGGGAGGGCTTGGCTAGCGGCGAAGCCGCTAGCCAAGCCCTCCCCTAAAAACTAAACATTTGTCATTGACAAAGCCATTTCTATTTTCAACGGTTTTGTCGAACATACGTTTCAGAGCAAAACGCAGTGAAGCGAAGAATCTATAATGTTTAACTTTATTTTTACCGGACAATAGTGATTAATTTTATTAAAGATGAATGCAAATGCGGGTTACCCCGACTTAGTTGAGCCCAATTTTGGGTAACAAAATTGGTTGAGAAACTTAGTCGCTGCCGGAGACAGCAATTATTCGGATGAATAGTTGGGGTTATGAGTAGTTTGGCGTTTTCGTACAAAGGCTAGTTACCCAAATCGGAAATGAATTTTATACGGATTAGCCTAATCTCCTCCTCTTCAAAGTCATCTTCTCCAAGGTATTCCATTGCCTCATCTATTGATTCCGTTTCGGCCTCCTCTTTAAAGTAATCATAAATTTCATCAATCTTATCCTCTTCAATATTTTGATTGATGTAGTAATCGAGGTTAATACGTGTTCCCGAGTTTACAATGGCCTCTATTTCGGTTAAAAGTTCAGAGGAATCAAGCCCTTTCGCATTCGCTATATCCTCCAAATCCATCTTACGGTCGATACTTTGTATGATGAAAACCTTGAGGAGTGACTTGTTGGCAATGGATTTTACGATCATGTCCTGAGGCCTTATAATTTCCTTGTCTTCAACATAAACTTTGATAAGTTCGATAAACTCTTTACCGTATCGTTTGGCTTTTCCGATGCCTACCCCTGTTATATTTTGAAGTTCCTCCATGTTGGTAGGATACTGGATAGCCATATCCTCTAGTGAGGGGTCCTGAAAAACCACGAATGGCGGAAGGTTTTTCTTTTTTGCAATCTTCTTCCGCAGGTCTTTAAGCATGGCCATTAGCTCCTCGTCGTGCGACTCGCCTTTGCCTGTTTGCCCGAGGGTAATATCATCATCATCCGATTCTTCGTAGTCGTGGTCTTGGGTAAACATAATGTCGAAAGGCTCTTCAATAAACTGTCTCCCTTTTTCGGTTAGCATTAGCAACCCATAGTTCTCAATGTCCTTATCGATAAATTTCTCAACAAGGGCTTGGCGGCTAATTGCGTTCCAGAATTTTATATCTTTTTCGGCTCCTTCGCCAAAAAATTCGAGCTTATTGTGTTTATATGATTTTATAGAGGTTGTAAGGTTTCCGCAAAGTATATTGGCGATGTGTTCTGCTTTAAACTTCTCTTTAACAGCATCAATTGTTTCGAGAAATAGTTGTAAATACTCTTTGCCCTCGAATTGGGTTTTTGGATGCAGGCAGTTGTCGCATGAGCTACAATTTTTTTCGTGGTACTCCTCGCCGAAGTAGTGCAGAAGCATTTTTCGTCGGCATACCGATGTTTCGGCATACGATACGGTTTCGAGTAGCAGCTGTTTGCCAATTTCTTGTTCGGCAACTGGTTTACCCTGCATAAATTTTTCGAGCTTTTGAATGTCTTTATAGCTGTAAAACGTTATGCATTTGCCTTCGCCTCCATCACGTCCAGCTCTGCCTGTTTCCTGATAATATCCCTCAAGGCTTTTAGGTATATCATAGTGTATTACAAACCTCACATCGGGCTTGTCAATACCCATGCCGAATGCAATTGTAGCAACAATCACATCAACCTCTTCCATAAGAAACTTATCCTGATTTCCGCTGCGGGTTTTTGAGTCCATCCCGGCATGATAGGGGAGCGCCTTTATATCGTTAACCTGGAGGGTTTCAGCAACCTCTTCAACCTTTTTGCGACTTAAGCAGTATATAATGCCCGATTTTCCGGAGTTATTTTTTATAAACTTAATAATTTCGCGGGTGGTATTTACTTTGGGGCGAACCTCGTAGTATAAATTAGACCTGTTGAATGATGATTTGAATACATTGGCATCGAGCATTCCCAGGTTTTTTTGTATATCGTGCTGTACCTTAGGGGTTGCGGTTGCCGTAAGGGCAATTATTGGAGCGTTCCCTATTTCGTTAATGATGGGCCTTATGCGTCGGTATTCTGGTCTAAAATCGTGACCCCATTCCGATATACAGTGCGCCTCGTCGACTGCGTAAAAAGAAATTGTAACCTGTTTTAAGAACTCTATATTCTCTTCTTTGGTAAGCGATTCGGGTGCAACGTATAGTAACTTGGTTTGGCCGCTAAGCATGTCCTGCTTAACTTTTTGAACCTGAGTTTTGTTTAACGATGAGTTGAGGAAATGGGCTATCCCATCCTCCGAGCTAAACCCTCGCATGGCGTCAACCTGGTTTTTCATTAGGGCAATTAGCGGCGATATTATTATGGCAGTACCCTCGCTTATTAGTGCGGGTAGCTGGTAGCAAAGAGATTTTCCTCCCCCTGTAGGCATAAGCACAAAGGTATCATTTCCGGCAAGCACATTACGGATTATAACCTCCTGATTGCCCTTAAAACTACCAAAACCGAAATACTTGCTAAGATGTTTTGATAACGATATTTCCGATTCAAATTTTACTGTTGACATTCTCCTGCTGTAATTATTCCTTTTTAATTTTATGTACCCATAAATTGATGTTTTTGCCCGAGTACGATTAATGTTGTTTCTGTATTTATAAAGGTAACAAATCTTAACCGATTTATCTATTCATTTGCCCAATCTTTTTAGTTTGTGTGAAACTTGTGTTGTTATATATGAATAAACGAGTAGTTGTTAACTACACGCTTTCAGGGTTGCTAACCTACTATTAACCCGCATTATTCATCAGCTTTGTTAAAGAATGAATGCAAATGTGGGTTACCCCGACTTAGTTGAGCCCAATTTTTGGTAACAAAATAGGTAGTGAAGCATAGTCGCTGTCGGTAACAGCAATTGTTCGAATGAATAATTTGGGTTAATAGTACAAAGCTGACGCAAAATGCTGTTTCTTAATTGCATTATTTGATTTTTTCTTTGTTTATAGAATTTCTTAAATACGCCAAAACGCATTGTACTGTAAAAAGGTTCGTTAACCTTAACCCATAAACATGTGTAAAATTATAAATAAATTAGTTCTTTTAGGGTTACGTTGATATAAATCACCCTATTTTCGAAGGCAGCTAAACAACAATTGATTTAAGTGGGTGTTTTGCCTAGCTTAGTGGTTGAAGTGGATGTGGTTAGCCAATTTTCTTTACTTCTATGGCAACTTTTTCCATTAGCCATAACGGGGTAGAAGTTGCCCCGCAAATGCCAACCGTTTTGGTGTTTTTAAACCAGTAAGCTTTTAACTCGCTGGGCGTGCTTACGAGGTATGTTTTGGGGTTAATCTCTTTACAAATTCGATATAGCATTTTGCCATTTGAACTATTTTTACCGCTAACAAAAAGGATAACATCGTGATTCCTTGAAAATTTCATCAGCTCCTTTTTTCTGTTGGCAACCTGGCCACAAATAGAGTTGTGTACTTTAAATGGTATCGATTTTACTTTTAACTTTTGCCCAATTTCACTGGCAATTGCGTTATATTCATCTGAACTCATAGTTGTTTGGGCAAAAAGCTCTGTGGGCTTCGAAAAATCTATTGAGGTTAGCTTGTTAATGCTTTCTATTACAATGGCATTGCCGTTTGTTTGCCCGAGTAGGCCAACAACCTCGGCATGACCTTTTTTGCCAAATATAATAACCTGTCCGCCTATCTTACTCATTGCCTCCCAACCCAGCCTTACCTTTGTCTGTAATCTAAGTACCACGGGGCATGATGCGTCAATAAGGGCTATGCCCTTTTCAATCGCTTTTTTGTAGGTTGATGGTGGTTCGCCGTGTGCTCTTAGTAGTACTTTTTCGCCATGTAGATTATCTAAATCACTGTGCGAAATTACTTTAAGTCCTAGCGACTGTAGTCGTTGTTCCTCCTCACTGTTGTGAACGATCTGTCCTAGGCAGTATAATCTCCCGTTTTTAGCCAGCTCCTCTTCTGCTCGCGATATGGCATTTACTACGCCAAAGCAAAACCCCGAGTGGTTATCTATTTCAACGTGTATTTTAGGTTCTTTTGGCATCGTCTTGTTTTTGCTTAGGCGAAAAAATGTTTCGTGTTCTTAGTGAAAGCTAAAGAATATCCTCAATAATTTTTTTAAACCAAACCATTTGCTCTTCAACGGTCATATGCGAGTTGTCGAGTACTATGGCATCCTCGGCCTGGCGTAGCGGGGCAATGGCCCGGTTTTGATCAATGTAATCGCGCTCTTCAATATTCATAAGCACCTCATCCAGGGTTGCTTTTTGCCCTTTTTGTTCCATCTCTTTTAATCGGCGTTTCGCTCTGACTACTGGGTCGGCTGTCATAAATATTTTGAGCTCAGCATCGGGAAACACAACGGTTCCAATATCTCGACCGTCCATAACCGTTCCTTTTTTTTTGCCCATTTCTTGCTGTAGCTGGGTCATTTTTTTACGAACCAAGGGAATTGTTGAAACGGGGCTAACCATATTCGAGACCTCAAGGGATCGGATTTTATCCTCAACTATTTCGCCGTTAAGGGTTGTGAACCAGCCGCTTTTGTTGGGGATATTAGCCAACCCTACCTCAATGTTGCTTAGTAGGTTTTGCAGCTGATTTTCATTGGCATCGTCGATTGAAGTTATTCCTGCACGGATAAGGGCGAGGGTTACAGCTCTGTACATTGCGCCGCTATCTATATATAGGTAGTTTAGATGTTCTGCTATTTGCTTGGCAAATGTGCTTTTCCCGCACGATGAGTACCCGTCAACTGCTATGGTGATTCGTTTCTTTTCCACAAATTTTAGTTTTTTGAATGTAATGCAACAAAGATAATTCAAAAAAACGAGTAGGCATTACTCCTTTTTTCTTTATAAGAAGTTGTTTAGGTTTGTGCTTATTGAGAAAAGGTTTGAAGAGCCTGCCAAATGATAGGTGGCTCGGCTATAGTTAATGCTTAACTTTTTTAGTTTGATACCTACTCCCCAGCTAAAACCCACAAGAGAGGCGCGCTCCTCTATTTTTAGCTCGTTCCTACGCTGAAAATTATAGCCTCCTCTTACGTAAAAACTTTCTACTGGAACAAACTCAATCCCTAAAATAAGGTGGCTTATCATTTCACTTCCTATTTTCTCAAAGGTTGAGGGCGTAACCTGAGTTTCCTCACCAAAAAAGGTTGTATTATTATCGGGTCGACTATAGTAAAGGTTAACCGTTTGCAGCTGTTGAAAGGTGCCAACAAAACGGAATGGGGCATGTTTTAATTTTTGACTTACGCTTGCAATAACTTCAAATGGCAATTTCTCGGGAGTGTTTGGGGTGTAAGGTTTTAGCATTGTTCCAATATTACGGGCAACCATAGCGACTGAAAAAAGTTTTGTTCTGTTGGTAAACGATACGCCAATATCAGCACAAATCCCGAACGAATTGTATGCCTCTAAATGCGAGTAAATTGGCTTTAGATTAACTCCAACTGTTATTAGGCTGTCGAAGGTTTTAGCGTAAATTAGGTTTAGCGCCATATCGGAGCCCGAAAAATTTCCTGTGATTTGCCCCGTAGGATCGGCCTCGATAAACTTGCCATAGTTTACATACTGAATACCTACACCGAATGTACCAATCTTTCCCATATCCCTGAAATACGAGGCCACTCCGTATTGAATATCGGCAAAGTATGATGTATACGATAGCTTAACGTGATTGTGTAGCTCATGGTTTAGGTGTGCGGGATTGGTTAGCACTATTCCGGGGTCAATTTCATCCAAAGTAGCCGTTTTACCACCCAGAGCAGCACTTCGAGGAGAAAAGGTTAGGTTAAGAAAATCGTATGTACCCTGTCCTCCAATTTGGCTATTAGCCATTTTAGATACTGTAGACAGGATCAGTAGTACTAAAACGATACGTTTTTTCATTAGAATAATCTAGTGATTGCAAATATATAAGCAAAACTAATAAATGCTGAAAATATTGCTAATTATTAATGTAAATTGTACTTAGGGGTGTTATAAGGGTTGATTTATAGGACTTTTTTCTATGTAGTTGCAGCTATAGATAAGCTACCATTTCTTGTTTCGGCTAAAAGTGCCTTTTTTTAGCTGAGATAGTAATAGCCCGAAGAACACAACCAGTATACCAATTATTTTCAGAATAGTAAGTTTTTCATCAAGCACAAAGTAAGCAAAAATTGCCGTTACTGCAGGGATGCCATTGGTAAAGATACTTGCCTTAGAAACCCCCAAATGTTTTATGGCGTGGGTAAAGAATATGAACGCAAGGGTTGATGCAAAAACACCCAGGTTTAGCAGCGGTATAATAACATCCCAGGTAGGCGTAACCTGAACGAACTCTTTGTAATCGAGGATAAAGAAAAGGGGCAAAAAGTAGAATATACCAATAAGGTTTTGGTAGGCTACAATTGAAAATGCGTTATGCTTTTTCGTGAGCTTTTTTATTATCAGCGATGCCGCTATGGCCGAAACAACCGCCAACGACAAAAAGGCAATGCCAAGAGGATTAATATCGCTAAAATTTAACCCCTGATGGAAAATTACCAATCCAACCCCTATAACCGATACAATAATACCGAAAAAGTTCATCACCGTAATGCGCTCATTTGCAAGGTAAAAGGCAACTAGTGGGGTAAATAGCGGGATGGTTGCAATGATTACTGCCGAAAGTGTTGATGATGTTAGGCTTACGCCGTAACTCTCGCCTAGGAAGTATAAAAAAGGCTGAAAAAGGCCCAGCAAAAGGTATGGTTTTATATCCTTACGTTTTATCTTATTAAGCTTGCCAATTGCTGCGGCAACTGTAAAAAGTAGGATGCTTGATATTACCAGCCGCATTAGCACCAACGAAATGGGCTTGTACAGCACCAGTACCTCTTTATACCACACAAAGGAGAACGCCCAAAAAATAGTGGCGAATATTATGCTTAGGTAAACCCCAACAAGTTTTTTATTCATTGTAATGTGCTTTCTGCCCTTTTAGACTGGCAAAATTAAAAAGGTTTGGTTACTAACCCCAAATTATTCATTCGAATAATTGGGGTATCTGGCGGCGATTAGGTTTCACAACCAGTTTTTTTTAACCAAAATTGGGTTTTACTAGGTCGGGGCAACCCGCATTTGCATTTACCTTTTATAAATTTGATGAATAATGCGGGCTAAATTATATAAAATCACTATTGTCCAGAGAATCCCTCTTCTTATAAAACCTGTTAAAATTTTGTCATTCTGAGCATTAGCGAAGAATCTCAAAAGATTTACCGGACAACAGTGATATAAAATGAAGTAAAGCCGTTTGTTTTTTATTAAAAGTAGCTGAATGTATGTGGTTACCAACTAAAATTTTTAATTTTACAGATGCGAAAAAGCGTTACTATGGATGAACTAATTCGCCTAAGGCACGAGTTGCACAGGAATCCTGAACTTTCGGGTCACGAAAGGGCTACTGGGAAAAGGTTACGATTTTATCTAAAAAAATATAAACCCAACGAGCTTATTACGGGAATTGCAGGGAGGGGTATGGCTGCTGTTTTTAATGGTAGCGAGCCTGGCCCAACGGTATTAATTCGTTGCGATTTAGATGCTGTTCCCATACAAGAAACTAGCGGTAAGCCACATTCTTCGGTAGCTAATGGGGCGTCACATGCCTGTGGGCACGATGGGCACATGGTTATGGTATCGGGATTGGCTTCGCAGCTCAACACCAATCCACCAAAACGGGGTAGGGTAATTCTTTTTTATCAACCCGAGGAGGAGAATGGTCGGGGTGCTAAAAATTCTATTGAGCATTTAAGAAGGTTAAACCTTTTCCCCGACTTTGCCTTCGCGCTACATAATATGCCAAAATACCCTATTGGAAGCATAGTATTAGCTAAGCATACTTTTGCTGCAGCATCTAAGGGCATGATAATAAAATTAATTGGAAAAAATTCACATGCAGCATTTCCAGAGAAAGGAATTAATCCGGCATTGGCTATTGCAGAGATTACTCAGGAGCTGTGCTTACTAGCGAACAAAAGCGATTTTGACGATTTTGTGCTTACCACCGTAATCCATATAAGACTTGGCGATGTGGCATTCGGAACATCACCAGGCTATGGCGAGCTGATGCTTACGCTTCGATCATTCGATAATGAGGATATGGAGAAGCTGACGGCTAAAACCGTACAAATTGCAGAGCATATTGGAATAAAACATGGGCTGTCTATCGAAACCCATATTACCGATGATTATCCAGCAGCAGTAAATCATCCCGAGCTTAAATTGCTTGTAAAAGAGTTGGCTAGCAAACAGGATAGAGTGGTGGTTAGACTTAAAGAGCCCAACCGATGGTCTGATGATTTTGCCCATTTTGCTCAGGAGGTACCCTCAATTATATTTGGGTTGGGAGTAGGTGAGGATGCTCCCGATTTGCATAGCCCCGATTACGATTTTCCCGATGAGGCGATTGAGCATGGGATAGAAATTTTCGACAGCATTGTTTCTCATTATCTAAGATGATAGCCCGCACATAGGATTCAGCCCCAATTATTCATTCAAATAATTGTCGTCTCCGGCAATAACTAATGCTCACAACCAGCTTTGTTGCCCAAAATTGGGCTTCACTAGGTCGGGGTAACCCGCATTTGTATTCATCTTTAATAAATTTGATGAATAATGCGGGTTAACATTCACACATATTTTACTACTTTTGCCCAAAGTTTAGTGTAACATTGGGTAAATGTAATAACGCGAAATCATGAAAAATGTAAAGCTTTGGGACAAGGAGTTTAGGATAAGCTATCCGGCCAATGAGATTAAAAAAGATGTTGAGGCGATGGCTCAGGATCTTAGCCGCGATTTGGCAAATGAAGAAAATCCGTTGTTTCTTAGCGTTTTAAATGGTTCGTTCGTATTTACTGCCGATTTTGTACGAAACCTAAAGTTCCCCTGCGAGATATCATTCGTGAAGCTCGCTTCGTACCAAGGGACTAAAACAACCGGAACGGTAAATCAGCTAATTGGACTTACCGAGAATATCGAGGGGCGTACCGTGGTTATTCTCGAGGATATTGTTGATACAGGTATTACTCTCGGAAAGCTTGTTGATACGCTTAATAGCTTTAACCCTAAGGCTGTAAAAATAGCTACGTTACTTTTTAAACCCGATTCGTACAAGGGAAAAGTTAAGATAGATTATGTTGGGAGGAACATTCCTAACGAGTTTATTGTTGGGTATGGTTTGGATTATGACGGTTTAGGTAGAAATTTAGCCGATATTTATACGCTTGTGTAGCGTACACAGAAAATAATTTTTGATGCAACCATGCTGAATATTGTTTTGTTTGGCCCTCCTGGCGCGGGGAAAGGCACCCATTCGCAAAGATTAGTAAGTAGGTATAACCTAAAACATCTCTCAACTGGCGATATACTCCGGAGTGCCATTCAGGAGCAAACCGAAGAAGGTATTGAGGCAGCAAAGTTTATGGATAGAGGCGAGTTGGCACCCGATAGAATTGCTTTAAAAATTATTGGGCAGTGTCTCGATGAATTTAATGGAACGACGAATGGTTTTGTGTTCGATGGCTTTCCAAGAACTACAGTCCAAGCTGCCGAATTTGATGTTTTGATGAAAAATCGAAATACTGCCGTATCGCTAATGCTTAGCTTGGAGGTTGAGTACGATGAGCTTATTTTGCGACTTGAAAAACGGGCTCAGCATAGTGGCAGAATCGATGATGGTGATATCTCCATAATAAAAAATCGTATCCAAGTGTATAACCAACAAACTCGCCCAGTGAAGGAGTACTACAAGAAGCAGGGTAAATATGTTGAAATACATGGGATGGGCACTGTGGATGAGATTTTTCAGAAAATTTGTAATGTGGTTGAACTTATCGAAAGTCGATAATGATATAGCAGATGGTAATTGTGACACTATTGTAAACATAAGAATGACCTATGGCCTCGATGAATTTTGTTGATTATGTGAAGATCTTTTGCCGGTCGGGAAAAGGGGGTGCGGGTAGTACGCATCTTAGACGAGAAAAGTTTGTGCCTAAAGGTGGCCCCGATGGGGGCGACGGTGGGCGAGGAGGGCATGTTTACCTAAAGGGGAACGACCAGCTGTGGACTCTTATCCATTTAAAGTACCAACGACACATTTTTGCTGGGCATGGGGCTGCTGGAAGTGGCAGCCGAAGCACAGGTGCCGATGGTAAGGATGTTACCATTGAGGTGCCTTTGGGAACCGTGGCTGTTGATGCTGAAACCAAGGAGGTGGTATGCGAAATTACCGAGCACGGACAGGAAATTGTTTTAAAGAAAGGCGGTAGGGGTGGCCTTGGAAACTGGCATTTTAAATCGTCCACCATGCAAACCCCCAGATTTGCGCAACCCGGTGAGGATAGTGTGGAGGGTTGGGTTATTCTTGAGCTGAAAATATTGGCCGACATTGGTTTGGTTGGCCTTCCGAATGCTGGTAAATCAACCCTGCTATCTACCATAACTGCTGCCAAACCCAAAATTGCCGACTATCCCTTTACAACGCTAGTCCCCAATCTAGGTATTGTACCCTATCGCAACGGCCGCTCGTTTGTTATTGCCGATATCCCTGGAATTATTGAGGGTGCTCACGAGGGTAAAGGGCTTGGGATCCGTTTTTTGCGACATATAGAGCGAAACTCGATGCTGCTTTTTATGATACCCATTGATAGCCCCAACATTATTGAGGAGTATAACACATTGATTAACGAGTTGAGCCAGTTTAATGTTGAGCTGCTCGATAAGCAGCGTATGCTAGCCATAACAAAGTGCGATATGGCCGATGATGAGATAAAAGCTGCGGTTGAAAAAGAGCTGCCCGACGTAAAAAGTGTTTTTATCTCATCGGTATCGGGCGAAGGGATTACTGAGCTAAAGGATATGCTTTGGGATGAGCTGAATGGTTGAGACAGTTGATGGTTGAGTGCAAGCCTAAAAAAGACAGCAAAGCGACAGGAAACCAAAAAAACAGAGATAAAATAAACCTGTAGGTTGATTAAGTGAAAATAGTTCGTATCTTTGCAGACCAATTATTTGCTTTTCATTATGAAACTGAGGCTGATAATGTGTTGCGTAAATTATTATCGTTATGGAACGATATAGCGCATTTACACCAGTTTGTCATGCGGCACAAAGCCGATGTGCCTCAAAACCTACCCATACCAACATTAATCAGTCAACTTATTGATAATGCAAACCACATTGATGATACGCTCAATGAAATATCAACAGCCCCACACAGGAGTTTGGAAGAATTTTTCAACCCCCTGAATAATCAAGAATACCACATTGTGGAACTATCGAAGCAGAAAGGAAGAAAGAACTATTTGAGATTATATGCGATTAGAATTGACAAGAACTGCTTTGTGATTACAGGTGGTGCAATAAAATTTCACCACTTAAACAGAGACCGGCCGCATACACAACAGGAAATGAAAAAAATAGACAAATGCCGAAATTACTTAAAAGACAATGGCGTATTTGATGTAGATTCATTTCATGAATTTTTAAAAGAACAACAATGACAAACAAGGAGAAATTACTTCAGCTAGTTTCAGGAGAAGACACCAAAACAATCGCTGAGGTAAAGCAGCGAATAAAAAGCCGTGCAATGTTGCATGAATCGCAACAAATTGCCATAAAGGTGTTTATGAAATTAGACGAATTAGGTTGGTCGCAAAAAGACTTAGCGAAAGAAATGGGAGTCTCTCCACAACAAATCACAAAAATCGTAAGCGGTAAAGAAAACCTAACCATTGAAACGCAAATCAAGTTGCAGCATATTTTGAATATCCCTGTATTGGCAAGCTACTACGAAAACAAAATGGCTGAAATGGAAGAATGGATTCTAACTATTGAAAAGCGGGTAGAAAGCATAGCTGCACAAACGTTACACATCAGCGACAATTATCAGGCTACTAAAACCGTGAGATTGGAAACTTATCATTATTCACAAGAGTTCTATCAACTTCTAGCTGTATAATGAAAAAAAATAACACACAAGTAGAGTTTGCATTGCAAGGAATAAAAACCGAGCAATTCGCCATTTTTGAAGAAAACTATGCCTCTAAAAAAGAAACAGGTTTAAGCACTGAATTACAGTTTAAACTAGACCAAAAAAACAAACAGATTGGAGTGTTTCTTGGGTTTGAATTTATTCAGGGAAAAAAGATTTTTCTGAAGATTCAAGTTAGCTGCCATTTTAAGATTAAAGAAAATTCTTGGACACATTTTATTCAGGAAGAGAGCAACAAACTAGTTGTACCCAAAATATTTTTGGCACATTTAGCAATGATAACCACAGGTACAACAAGGGGTGTATTATTTGCAAAAACAGAGTCAACACCATTTTATAAATTTATCGTTCCAACATTAAATGTAGCTGAAATGATTAAAGAAGATGCTACGTTTGATATGGTTGTTGAATAATGGACGAATTATAAAACAGAACGCCAGCACACAGCATGGGTTTTGCTTTAGGCGGTGGGACGTGCAAACTTGATGTTTTGCGCTTCTATTTAAATTTTTTGCTGGCTCACAGTCTTGTGTTCCGAAACCCGCCCGAGCGTAAAACCCGGAAACCGTTAGTTTAACAACATATTGAAACTCTAATTCCGTAAACCTAGTACTATGCTCGAGTGGATTTTGAATTTAGATACGCAGCTTTTCCTTTTCTTAAACGCGCTGCACACCCCTTTTTTTGACCCCATAATGATTTTTATGTCGGGTAAGTTAACGTGGTTACCCCTTTACCTAATCATTGTGCTATTTATGTATAAGCGCTTTGGGTGGCGATTTGTTTGGCCCCTGCTGGGGATAGCGTTGGTTGTTGTTTTGGCCGATCAAAGCTCGGTACATCTATTTAAGGATGTTTTTCAGCGTTTGCGCCCTTGTCGTAATCCTGATATTAAGGACTTAATTTACTTGCCAACTGGGCGCTGTGCTGGTGGTAGGTTTGGTTTTGTATCATCGCATGCAGCTAATGTATTTGGTGTGGCAACTTGCTTGGCGTTGCTGATAAAAAAACGCTGGTTTTCCATTCTTATATTGATTTGGGCTGCCCTAGTTTCGTATAGCCGCATTTATCTTGGGGCGCACTACCCCGGCGACGTGGTCTTTGGCGCCATCCTAGGCGCTATTGTTGGCTACTCGGTATGGAATTTGCTCTATGGTATAAACCGCGTAAAGCCAATACTGTAGGGCAAAATATTGTTTTGTTAGTCGAGCCCAATTTTGGGTAACAAGATTTGGGTAAGAGGCTTACTTGCTGTTGAAAATCCCAATTATTCGAATTAATAATTGGGGTTAAAGTAACCCTGGAGCTGTTTTCATTCCCAAAACATGTAGGTAAGTTAGTAGTTAATTGTTTATATTTGCATAGTACGCAACGCATAGCAACTTATGTAAATTTTTTGTATAGTTACCGAGAACCTTTAACTTCCCAAGCATATGGCTCGCATGTCCTCAACAAAGGAGTTCCCTTTTTCAAAGGGATTACTTCCTCAGGAAGAAACCCTAGAAATTGGCAGGCAAAATAAGAAGTTGATTATTGGTATCCCTAAGGAGACCGATGAAACCGAGAGTAGGATTCCTCTTACCCCCGAAGCGGTTGAGCTTCTTGTAAATTGTGGGCACGAAATTATCATTGAAAGAGGAGCCGGTAACTTGGCAAACTATTCGGACCGCGAGTATAGCGAAAAGGGTGCGCGAATTGTTGAATCGAGCCGTGAAGTGTTTCAGGCAGAAATAGTTTTAAAAATTTCACCCCTTTTACCCTCAGAAATTAATATGCTCACCGAGAATCAGGTGGTAATCACATCGTTACTTTTAACCCCAGCTGCTGGGCAGCAAATTAAGGGGCTTATTAGCAAGAAAGCCACAGCCATAGCCTTTGAAAGCATACGCGATGCCGATGGCGATTACCCGGTGGTGCGAGCCATGAGTTCAATTGCCGGAAGCACCTCAATTCTTGTGGCGGCAGAGTACCTTAGCAATGTGAATAAGGGTAAGGGTGTAATGCTGGGCGGCGTGTCGGGGATAACCCCAACCGAGGTGGTTATTTTGGGTGCAGGTTGGGCTGGCGAGTTTGCTGCCCGTGCAGCAATTGGACTGGGGGCAAACGTGAAACTTTTCGACGATTCCATAAGGCGCCTTATGGAGGTGCAGGATATTTTGGGGCAGCGTTTGTATACCTCAATTTTTCACCAGCAGGTGCTTGAGCGTGTGCTAAAAACTGCCGATGTGGTAATTGGGGCAATACAACCTCAGGAAACCAAGGGTAGGCTTATTATTACCGAAGAGCAGGTTAAGCTGATGAAGAAAGGGGCTGTTATAGTTGATCTTAGCATTGATAAGGGGGGATGTTTCGAAACATCGGAGGTGCGAAATCATAAGAACCCAGCTTATGAAAAGTATGGGGTAATTCATTACTGCGTACCCAATATCACTGCCAGGGTGGCACGTACCTCATCCATTGCCATGAGCAATGTTTTTAATCCAATTATTTCCGAGATAGCCGAAACGGGTGGTGTAAAGCAGCACCTAAAAGAGGATGCAGGGTTGCGACATGGCGTGTATGTTTACAATGGAATTCTAACCAATAGCTATTTGGGCGGGCTTTACAATATCCCATCAAGGGATATTAATTTACTGATGGCCGCTTTTTAGCTAGTATTGCGGAACAAAAAGGTAGGTAATACTCCCCTTTTGCCGCGGCTGGGCAATACCCGATACGGTGAAAATGCTTTTTTTTGCAGCTGCAATGGCTGCTCTGTTTATACAATCATCAATTACTGAACTTGCAGCATCAATGCTAGCATGGCTAACCGTGCCATTGCGAAGAACTTCAATGTCAACAACCACACGACCGCCATTCTCGCATTTGTACGATGGCACCGGTAAGCGCATGGCTTTTCTATCTTTCAGAAAGTAGCTGATAACCGATGGCCCTTTAAATTGCGTTTCGTCCTGTTCGGGTATAATCTTTTCTTCAACATTTGGAATTTCTTCGGTTAGTACATCCTGTTCCTCTTCCCATCTTTGTCGGTTTTCTTCCATTTGTTCCCTAATACGCTCGGCTTCTTGGTACAGCTCATCAGCATCAATATTTTTCTCATCGGTAAGCCCCGCGTTTAGGTCGTCTTTGGTAGCATCAATGGCAATGTTTTTTATTGCCTCGTACTCTTTTGTGGGGTCGAGAGCATCATCGGGAAGTAGAGGTTCTTTCTCTTCGGGTGGTGGCTCGGGTAGTATTTCGTACTGTCTTTCGAAGTCAACGTTAACCTCTGCGTAGCGTATGTTCGAACTTCCGCTTAGCTCTAGGATGAAGAACAGAATGGCGAGCACAAGGTTAAACGCAATGGTGCCAAGTATTCCAACTTTATGTTTATTCCAAAACACAAAAAAGCGATGTGCAACAGCATCGAGCCATATCTCGAAACGGTCAAACTTGTTGGACGTGTTGGTCATTACCTCAATTTCTGTTTAGTACAAAAATAGTAAACCCAAGGTTAAATCCCTTAGGTTTACTGTTTTTTTGGTTGCGTACGGTAAGGTGTAGGCTTTAATGTTAACCTACTCTAGGTAAGTTATGGTATCTACCTAACCCCAATTATTCATTCAAATAATTGCTGTCTCCAACAGCGACTAAGTCTCACAACCAATCTAGTTGTCCAAAATTGGGCTCGACTATGTCGGGGTAACCCGCATTTGTATTCATCTTTTACAAATTTGATGAATAATGCGGGCTAAATTGTGGCGCTTGCTTTTTTATTGATAACCCTTTACAATTTGCTCGGCAAAGCTGTCGATAGTTTTTGAGTCGGTGGCACCGTAAAAATCGTAGTAGTACTCAATAAGATACTTCTTAATCTCGTTATCCTCCATTTTTTGTCGTTTTAGGATGGGGATAATGGTATTAAACTCTTTTACCAATTCATCCTTATCAACAAAAACAAGGGTAAAGCGGGTAATTTCATTTCCTTGTTTAGTAGTGTTTTCGTACTCGTAAACGGCAAGGTTCGATATTTCGTTTCCGCTTATTGAGCCAACGCTGCTGGTAAAAAGTTGATCCTTTTCAACTAGTAGCGTTTGCTCGTTGTGTCCAATCTTTTTTGAAACCGGGCTGTTATCAACCCTGTAATAAAAAACGATAAATTTATCGTCAGTCAGGGGGTATTTTTTGTCGTTAAGCGGCACGTTAACCGCATCGCCAATAACCGAGAACTTGTCGTTGCCAAAGTACTGTCGCAAATCCGAGATTTCTTGTTCTGCTGGGTTAAAATGGGCAAGCATAAGGCTACGCATACGGGTAGGTTTTGCTGCTTGTTCAACCGTTGAGGTTAGCATTTGTGTGTCGGCTGATAGCTGCGATTCTTGAATTTTAATTTGGTGCCTGTTTAAGTCGCTGCCAATGGTAATTAGGTAACTTTCAAGGTTTTCGAAAAGCAGGAATTCATCGGGATTCAGAACGTCTCCGGCAACCACATTCTCGCCAGAGCCCAGAATTGTAACGTTACCATTAACGCGGGTAACGTTGTAAACGTCCTGTGCATAGGTGTTTATGCTCAGGAACAGTAGCATCGAGATAATGATTTTTGCTGTTTTCATATCGGTGTATTTTTAGTTTCCACTTTCAAATAGTCTTATTACAAGACTTGTACCAAAGTAGTAAAGATCACTAATTATAAAGCTCTTTTTGCCTGTATTTTGGGAGTGATGAAATAGTTAGGTTGTACGATTGGTGTATCCATTCTTTTAAAACGCCGGGTTTAATGCTCCCATCAATAAGTACCGTGTTCCAGTGTTTTTTATTCATGTGATAGCCTGGGGTTACGGAGTCGAACTCTTCTCTTAGTTTCAGCGCTTGCTCGGGGTCACATTTTAAGTTAATGGAGTGGGGTTTTTCTAGGTTAAGCAAGGCGTATATTTTATTTCCAACCTTAAATACCAGGGTTGTTTCGTTAAACGGAAAGCCTTCCGTTGTATGCTTAAGCGATATGCAGTAGCCGCGTATATCTTCTACATTCATTATGTGCCTTTGTTAAAGGGTTGGGGTAAAAGCATCGGGAATATGCTCGAGCTTATAATTTTTACCGTTATATGTAAGGCTAATTATATCGAACTGTACTTCAAAACTTAGGTCGTATTGCTGAACGTAAGCGTCGGCGGCATCAATAATATTGCGTTGCTTTCGCATTTTTACTGCATCTTTTGGCTCTTCCCAGCTATTATTAAATCGGGTTTTAACCTCAAAAACAGTAAGAGTACTATTTTTTAGGGCAACAATATCAAGCTCTTTTCGGTTGTAAAACCAGTTGGTATGCAGAATTCTATACCCATTGGCCTTGATGTACTCCTGAGCGTACGCCTCGCCATCCTTGCCAAGTTTATAATGTGGGGATATATTGCTATTCTTCACCATAATAATGCGGGTGTATCCACTATAAAGTTATCCATAACCAAAGATAAAGTAATTATTGATACGGTGGAGGGTTTTGATTTTTTTTTCGTTGCCCGTAATTTGAAAGTAGCTAAAAGCTATTGATTAAAAAGTTTAAACCTAACCCTGAGGGTTCCATTGGTCCAGCTGTGCGATGTGATTTTGAAAATCCCAATTTCTGATGTGTTCTTAACGTGTGGCCCAATACATGCGCAGGCATCGTAGCCGCCCACCCGTACTACTCTTATTGTTTCGGGTGCGTTTGGGGGTAATTTCGATAGGTCGAGGAATTCTCTGGCTTCGGCTTGGGTTATGTTTTCGTCGGTTATGGCTAGGTTTGCTGATATTATGCTATTTACCTCGTTTTCAATATCAGCCATGGTTTGTGCCGATGGTTCGGTTGGTAAAATGTAGTCGCATTTCGACTTCCTCTTCTCAATATGGCTATTTGCCGAGCGCGGACAACCAAACCTTCTGACCATGGTTTGGTTTAAAATATGCTCAGTTGTATGCATGCGCGGGTCGTAATTCTTTTCGCTCATTGGTTTTTTTCTTGCAAATATAAAAAAACCTTACAACAAACTCGAGCGTTGGTGTCGTAGCATATGTACAGCATGCAATCTAACTCTTTTGATATTTTAACGGCTCGATTTTAATACTTAAACCCCAATTATTCGAACGAATAATTGGGGTTTTCAACAGCGACTAGATCGGGGTTACCCGCATTTATATTCATCTTTTACAAATTTGATGAATAATGCGGGTTAGGGTGAGTATTGCTGCGTTAATCAAATTCATTATTTTAATTCAACCGTAAAGCAGTCGGGGTATAGTTCAGTCGCCTTACTTTTAAAGTTATTAGCTTCTTTTTTTGATGTGAAATTGCCGAGCATTAAACGGTAAACCTTTTCGCCGTTAATAGTTGCAACCTGTACTCGTACCTCTTTATCAAGCGATGTTCTTAAATCGTCGGCAATCCGTAAAAGGTTTGCCAGCTCTTTGTAGCTGCCAATTTGAATGGCATACCCTTTAGGGGTTTGGCGAGTTGCATTTAGTTTGTACAGCTCCATTTCCGATTCGATTACAGTTTCTCTTTTTGGTCTTTCAACAGCTTTCGGATGATTGGGTTCAGGCCTGGTGGGCTTAGTCGGTTTTTCCCAAGACCCTTCGGAGGCTTTTTCTTTTTTTTGTGTTTTTTCTGGTTCTATTCTTTCAATATTCTTTTCAATAGGTTTCGTTTTTTGTGGTGTAATGCTGCCATCATCAATCACCTCAATTTTCACTTCGGCTAAACCAGCATCAATAAAACCTAACGTTTTGGCTGCCGATCTGCTAAGGTCGATAATACGATTGGCAACAAACGGACCGCGGTCATTTACTCTAACCACTATCGATAGGTTATTCTCGAGGTTTGTTACCCTAACCAGGGTGCCGAAAGGCAGTGTTAGGTGAGCACAGGTTTTTTTTGAGTGGTTGTAACGTTCGCCCGAGGCGGTGGTTCTTCCCTCAAACTTGTCAGCATAGAATGAGGCTTTGCCTTCCTGCGTGTAGCCCGATTGTCCGATACCAATTGTAGGAACGAGCAGTAATGTAAAAAAAATTATTAAGTTTCGCATGGTAACTAGTTTTTAAGTTTTCCTTAAGGTGTTTCAATATTGTTGTTGGGTGTAGAGTCGGCTTTTTCTTTATTGGGTATATTGAATAGAACGCCAATGGAGGCGTTTAACCGCCAGGCGGGTGAGCGTTCAGGGTTTCCACTAAAACTGTACTTGTACAAATCGCCAAACCCATAGGTGTATCGTATGCCTAGCTGTATAGCACCCCATTCAAAATTGTATCCTGTTCCTATTCCTCCAATTAGTCCGTATTCGAAAATATTATCGCGCAGCACATTTATTTTGTAGCTACTTAAATTTAAATCGTTGAGATTTTCTTCACCCTCTTGTGAGCAGGTCATAACCGATGCGTAAAACCCAACATTTAAATGGGCGAAAAAATCTTTACGGGTTGTTCTTAGTTGAAAAAACAGCGGAATATTAACGTAGGAATTTATGCGTACGTTATTTGTCGACTCGTTAAGCTTTTCGACGAAACCTTGTTGGGTAAAATTTAGTTCGCCCTGAAAACCCACGTTCTTTAGGCTGTAATGCTTAGCAATTAAACCCACATCAATAAGTGGGGTAAGTAGGGGTATGGTTTCTCTTTCAGGGGTAAAGCGTATGCCCGAGGCGCTGTATCCAGCCCTTAATCCTAATTCCAACTGGGCGCTCTGGGCGTTACCTATAATTGGAGCGAAACAGAAAAACAGCGTTAATATGGTTAAACTTTTTATTCTCATTTATGCAAATATGCGTTTGGAGCTTATGTTAATGGTTGTGCTTGTTTTGGACAATTTTTTCTTCTACCGATTCCACTTTCGAATTTATGCGGCCGGTGGGCCCTTTTTTTATGTCGATATTAACTGTAAGGTAAACCCGATCGCAGTCGGGTTCAAGTACAGCGTAAGCCTCCTCAATAACCTTAAGGGCTTGCGTAAGCGTTTCTGTTTCAACAAGGGTTCCCATGGCGGTGAGCTGACTTTGGTGCCCACTTTCCCTAACCCGTTTCACTATTCGCGAAACGTATGGGCTCATATTACTCTCCTTTCGGGTTGGAAACATCGCGAAGTTCATTACTACCGACATCTTGCTGGCTATTTAGGTTATACTTAAGTTCATACTCCCAGTTGGCTCGCACCTGTATTTCTTTATTCTTATTCTCGTCATGGTAAATATAAACATTTTCGGGCTGAATGCAATTTAGGTAATTGCCCGTGTCCCATTTTCCATTCCTGTTTTTATCCTCAATAAGCCTAATTGAGTAGGTGGCTGGTTTAACGTAGGAAAAGGTAATTATGGTATCGCATGTAATTGTTTTGGTATCGAAAATAGTTCCTTTATCGTTAATAAGCTCAGCAATTACATTCGGTTTAATTTTGCTTAGCGCAACTTTTATTGATCCATACTTTTCGGGGTTGGCCCCATTAAAGTTAACCCGTAGGGTGTCGTTGGTTATGCCGTCGAGGTTTATAAAGGCTCCAGGTAGCGCCTCAAAACGATAGGGAACAAGGTTTGCCCATGGCTGATTAATTTCAAACTGGGTTGGATTTAGCGAATCGGGTTTTATCTTAATGTTGGGCAGATAAACGCTATCGGATAGGTTAAAAATTGATATAAGCGAAGTGTCAATGCTGAGTAGCGGCATGGGAAAGTTTAACCGAATTTTTTGGGTAGGTGTTAGGCTTGTGTTATTGCCTACGGACAGCTTCACGTTGAGCGTAGATTCCTTCTCGGTTTCGTTTTCTTCTTTGCCCCGTTTTTGTTTTGAGGCGGTTGAGCTCTCATCCTTATAGAACATCCTAAGGGTATCCTGGGTTGTTACCAAATTTAGCAACGAGTCGGTTTTTGAATAGGTGGCTATTACCTCAAGCGTGTCAATTCGGCTAATGATGGTGTCGGTAATCCAAAAGTGAATCGTGTCAAGAGCAGGGCTGTACCCGTTAATAAACCATTGCTTTGTTGAGTCGTAGTTAATATTTATTGGGGTTACCACTAGGGTGTCGGCTAGCGGGTTAGTGAATCCGAATTTTAGCAGCCGCCTTTGTGGGCGATTGTAATCGGTTAGCGTAATGGTCTTATTCTCCTCCTTAAACATGCGAAGAATCAGAGATGTGTCCGTAACCGAGTTCGCCTGGGTAGGTGTAAGCAGCATCGATGTGTCGATGGGTATTTCTCTAAAAGCTATCTCCTCTGAAATTTGGTCGAATTTGTAGTTCGAATTACCATCGGCCAGGGCAAATATCTTGTAATTACTTTGCTTTAGGTTGCTGAGCCTAAAAAAACCATTTGTGTTAGTTTTAGTAACATATCGAGGCCGCTCGATAATGGGCGTTGAGTCGTTGAAATTTTCGTAAAGCATAACAAATACTCCCTCTCGCGGTGTTTTATCGAATGCGCCAATAATTTTGCCCTGAAGTCGGAGCGAGTCTATATGGGTTCCGGTGGAGAAGGCGAACTCGAAATTTTTAAGCTTGTTGCCCTCGTTATTGTCAACTATGGCATCGGCAAAGTACAGGGTGTAGGTGGTGCTGTCGCTAAGGGGCTCGGCAAATGATATTTCTAACCTTTTCCCCTTCATTCTAAATTCGGGAAGCTGTTTCTGTGGTGGCGATAGCACCAGCTTTTCGCTAATTTTCTCAAGTTTTATGAACTCATCAAAGGTAAGCGTTATTTTTTCGCCTTTAAACAGGGTGGCGTACATTTTTGGCTGGCTATGCAGCATAACGGGCGGGATGGTATCCTTTAGGCCTCCGGTTGGGGCAACCTGTATTGCACACCGTGGAAAAAAAAGGCTTATTATAAAAGCTAGGGGTATGAGTAGCGCAATTTTTTTCAATGTATCAAAGTTTTTAATTTGGTAGCAAATTTACAAATCTTTGGGCAGACCTAAGGGTGCTTAAGCCGTATTAGCTGAAAAAAATGTTAATATGGGGTTAATACCTATGCATTATATTTTTGATAGGCCAAATTTAATGTCAATCTTTGCATGGGGTTTACCATTGCACTAATGGGTTTACCTGTAAAATACTTAACTATACTTGTTGCGTTTACTACTCTGTTTCACGTTTTTCTATTGAACAGTAATTTAGAGTGAAATTATATGATTCTTGATGTTATTTTACTTATTATAGGGCTTGTGCTGCTAGTTTATGGCGCAAATTGGCTGGTTGATGGTGCCTCGTCGGTGGCTGCAAAATTAGGGGTTTCGGCAATGGTTGTGGGCCTTACCGTGGTGGCATTTGGGACCTCGATGCCCGAGCTGGTTGTTAACATAATGTCGTCTGTTAAAGGGAGTAGCGGCTTGGCCATTGGCAATGTTGTGGGAAGTAACACCATCAATATTCTAATTGTGCTGGGTGTATCGGCACTTATTAGGCCAATTGCTGTTAAGAGGTCAACCATTAGGGTTGAAATCCCGTATAGCCTTTTTGCTGCAGCGATGCTTTTCCTTTTGGCCAACGATGTGCTTATTGATGGGGCTAGCGAGTCTGTTCTTTCTCGAATTGACGGGATAGTCCTTCTGTCTTTTCTTGGACTGTTTTTTTACTACACCTACTTCTCGTCAAAATCCGAAAAAAACCCGCACATACCCGATGTTAAGGTTAGAAAAACGTGGCTTTCGATACTGCTGATTTTGGCTGGCATAGTAGGCCTATATTTTGGGGGTCAACTTATTGTTGATTCGGCAATACAGATTGCGCAGTCGTTAGGTATTCCCGATTCAATAATCGGGCTAACTGTTGTTGCTCTTGGCACCTCGCTGCCCGAATTGGTTACCTCGGCAGTGGCGGCGTGTAAGGGGAATATTGATATAGCTGTGGGTAACGTGCTGGGCTCAAATATTTTCAATATTTTTATGGTGCTGGGTGTATCGAGCCTAATTCGGCCCCTACCATTTTACCCACAGGCTAATATTGATATTTTAATGACTGCCTTTGCTAGCTTACTGCTCTTTATCGTCGTTTTGCTTGGGCGAGGGCAGCGTATCGACCGTAAGGGTGGTGCTTTTTTTGTTGCAATTTACCTTAGCTATTTAGTTTACATTATTGTAAACTATAAATAGCAGGTGTTTTTGATATAGCTTGATATTTAAGAAATGTGGTTGGTAGTTTTTATTTAATTATATGAGTGATAAAAATCAGAAATACAGGAGCTTAGTTTTTTATTGGATTGATAATCTGGTTGGAAATGGGGCTAGATTTAGCATTAACATGCTGATTTCGTTTGTAGGAGGCGTGCTGTTTAGCTTTGGTATTTGGGATTCGTCTTACGTTTTGGCCATATTTGGTGTGGTGTCGCCGTTGCTATTCACCTTTTGTTTATACTCGGTTGCTCCCTATTTAAGCGAGCTAAGCGGTAGCCCGTTACCTAAAATTTTTTCTTCCAAAATGGGTATAACGCTGGCCATGATTTTTGATATGTTTATAGTGATTGCTTTGGCGTTGTTAATTCAGCTTGATATTATTAATTATCTCATCATAAGATTATTGCAAACTGTGATCTTTCCCATCCTAATGCTTGTAATACTTAGGGTTATCTTTATCCAGCTGAGCGAGAAAAAGGACTAATCCCAATTATGCATCCGAATAATTGGGGTCTTCGACAGCGACTAAGCCTTACCGCCAAACTTGTTGTCCAAAATTGGGGCGACTATGTTGGGGTAACCCGCATTCGCATTCATCTTTACAAATTTGATGAATAATGCGGGTTAAGCAGAATGCGCCGGCTGTAAATTGATGCGCGTTTTATATCTACAAAACGGCAC
>Ga0265295_1000859_pt1 | contig 57565 bp, 44 predicted proteins | sample Munlansysbiofilm_FD_192503 | JGI IMG/M metagenome (GOLD analysis project Ga0265295, IMG submission 192503) | Leachate microbial communities from a municipal landfill in Southern Ontario, Canada - Methane capture system biofilm | ecosystem: Engineered > Solid waste > Landfill > Unclassified ... | reverse complement strand
TAGAGTTGAAGCACGGTACCTTGCTCTTTATGATCTTGCTCTTCTCATAGGCTATCTTCTCTAGTGTGTCACCTAGGATCTTGGTGTGCTCCAACTCTATGGGGCACAGCACACAGGCTTCGGGGGTGATGGTGTTCGTCGCATCGAGGCGACCTCCCAATCCCGTCTCAATGACAGCCCACTGGCACCCGGTGAGGGAGAACAGCAGGTAGGCGAATGAGGTGAAGAGTTCGAACGTGGTGGGGGAGGTCTCCCCCCATGTGTCGGTGAAGCTGAACCCTTCCAGGCGTTTTCTCAGTTCGTTGCCCGCCCTGATAAGATCGCTGTCTGGATAAAAGATGCCGCTTTGGGTGAAGCGCTCGCGGTAGTCCGCCAGGTGGGGGGATACGTACAGGCCTGTCTTGTACCCGAGTGCGGTAAGGCCGCTGGCCAGGTAGGAGGCTGTGGAGCCCTTGCCCTTGGAGCCTGCCAGATGGATCTTCCGAAAGGTTTCTTCGGGGTTGCCGATATATGAGAGGATCGCATGCATACGATCCAGACGGTAGACTCTGGTGGTATAGTGGTCGGTCTGCTTTTCCAGGTTGGTAAAGCTCTCCATGTAGGTGACCACCTCTTGGAAAGAAGTAAAATGCATAGCTGTAAACACCTCGCGACAACTGTAATAGCATCCGCGCCTTTGGTCAACGAGAGGTGCTTTGCCTTATGGCTTGGCTCCTTGCTCTGTTACAGCGGGTTCTGTGCTGAGGATCCTATCCATCTCATCCAGGACCCCTTGGGTAAGGTCGCCAAAGTCGAACATCGGCCTGAGGCGGGCAAAGAGGGGGCGCACGAAGTGCCGCAGCCGGTTGGAGTCCTTCTCCAGGGAGGTTTTGCTCTGGAGGGTGAGGACGGTCACCTCCGAGGGGGAGTAGTAGGTGCCCACCTCCTCAAAGCCGAACTTCTTGTAGAGCTTGATGGTCTTCAGGTCGTCGGCGAACACATCGATGACGAGGTTCTCCACCCCCTTGCTTCGGGCGAGCAGGAAGACAAGGATGATCAGGCCGATGGAGGCTGAGGTGTTCCTCATCTCCGGCAGGACGGCGAGGCGTATGATTTCAGAGCAGTTGCGCGACTTCAACACCGACTCGATGTCAAAATATTCGCTGATGGGCAGGGGCCAGAAGTGCTCGCTTGTCATCAGTGAGACGGTGCCCACCGGGTGCAGTCCCTTGAAGGCCAGGATATGCATCGCCTTTTCATCCTCCTGGCGATGGATGGACTCCTCAAGGTAGCCCTTCTCCCCCACCAGCACCTTTCTCTGGATAAAGAACACGTCATTCATCGCTGCCTGATCCTCGGCAAGGGTGAAGCGTATGACATCCTTTCTCTCATCATTGACCGGAAACAGTGTGGTAAACTCCGACCCTATGCCCAATTCACTTTTCACCTTTATCCTCCCTCCCATCTTATCTACTATAGTGTAACAGTTAGAAAGTCCGAGCCCTGTGCCCGAACCCGGTGCTTTGGTGGTGTAGAAAGGGGTGAAGATCTGGTTGATATGCTCCTCAGCAATGCCGCACCCGGTATCGCTGACCTTGATGATGATCATGCCGTCGTTCTCCATGCAGCAGAGGGTGAGCGTCCCGTTGCCGTCCATCGCCTGGATCGCATTCACAATGAGGTTCAGGAAGAGCTGCTGCAGCTTGCCTTCGTTCGCATCCATGTAGGGTAGGGCGTGGTAGTTCCTCCTTACCTCAATGTTCTGGGAGTCTATGCCCCGCAAGGCGAGCCTGAGGGAGAATTCCAAGATCCTCACAATTTCAAGCGGCTGGTTCTCCTCCTGGGCATCCTCCTCTTTTCTAGCGTAGAGGGAGAGCTCCTTTATGACATCAGCTGCAGTCTTGGAGTAGGAGAGGATATCCTGCAGATACTCATGATGGACATGGTCGCTCTCCACCTCGCTGAGCATGATCTCGGCTGTTCCGAGGATCCCGGCAAGAGGGTTGTTCAATTCATGGGCGATGCCGGCTGCCAAGGTGCCTATGCCCGCCATCTTCTCCGTCCTGACCAGCTCTTCCTGCAGATTCTTCTGTTCGGTGATGTCGTTTATGATCTCGACGAACACTTTCTTGGAGGTTTCCGGAACCATCACGTTGTGGAACTGGAACGAGAAGATCCTATCCTTGATGGAGGTCTCGATCTCTTCAACCGTTCCTGTGTGCAGGCAGTCCAGGGCGTGGCAGAACTGGCAGGGGCGGGTTCGTTGGAAGAAGGCGCGGTAACACTTGTTTCCTATGAGGTCCTTCTTGTTGTTTCCGTAAAAGGTGACAGCGGCGGTGTTGGCCTCCTGGATGATGTAGTCGATGTCGATCAGGCAGACAGGGGAGGCTATGCCGTTGAAGATCGCCTCCATCTTGTTCTTGCTTATGGTCAGCTCATCCCCTTGCTGCTTGAGCTGTTCGAAGGAGAGCGCATTTTCCAGTGAGAGCGAACTCTGGGCTGCAAGGATCTCCAGGGCCTCGAGCTCGATGGGGCTGATGATGGACTTTGTGTAGTCATAGCCGATGAGGATGTACCCGGCTATCTGCTTTCTGAAGACCAAGGGGATGAGCACATCTGCAGGGGGCAGCTCACTGCAGACATCCAGGCGGGGCTCTTCGGGGGTGACGTTGAGAATGGATGAGATGTTCTCACTTCTGAGCCTGTGCAGCTTCTCCTCCAGATAGGGGGGGAAGCTGAAGAGTACCTCATCGCCCTCCTTCAGTGAGGTGGGGCATTTGCTGTTGGCTACCATGGTGAAGCTCTCACCTTTGTCCAGGTGCTTTACCACAAAGATGACCCATTCGGTCTTCATCCCTGAGCTGAGGTTCTTGACCACCTCATCGCCAAGCTCCTTGAGGTTGACGATGGTGGTGAGCTTGTGGCTGAGGTTCTTGATGGTGGTCTGGTAGGGGTGGCGCTTGGGGATGATGACCGTATCCACCACATAGGTGAGCAGGTTTCGCAACGGGTAGATGATAAGGCCGGTAACCACTCCGAGCATGATGGTCAGCAGCGTGACGTCGCCGGGAATGAAGTTGCTGTTGAACAGCTGTATGAAGGATATGATGATGAAGTAGGAGATCGCGGCGATGATGGAGAGGATGGTGGTGTAGATGATGTTTATGCCGAAGCGTGAGTAGCTTATCAGCCTGTAGCGGTAGATGGTGTAGAACAGCAGCAGGGCGTTGATGGTGGCTGCAAAAATATCAATGGGGTATTTCCCCAGCGTGGGGAAGATGTTCATCAGGATGCCGATGAGCATGATGACCACCCCGGAGAGGGGGAGCACCAGGTTCTTGTGGGCCTTGTTCTGGGAGTTGTACTTCGTTCCAACCATCAGGATGACGAGGGTGAGGATCAAATAGGCGTAGCTGATGGAGTAGGCTGTTATGAAGCCCGTTGCAAGCTCGTAGTAGAATATCCCCCCGGCGGTGAAGCCTGCGTCACTTACGATGCTGCCTGAGAAGTTGAGGAACATCAGCGGGATGATCAGCAGATAGCTGGCTCCGATGAATATCCTGATGGAACGCTTGTGAATCTCCAGCATGTCGACGATGAAGTGGCTCAGGGCAAAGGGGACGGACAGCAGTCCTATGAGCATGATCCTGTTCCAGAAGAGCGGGGTCATGACGCTGCTGTTGAGGTGCATCATCATCGAACCGAAGCTCCAGATGGAGACAAATACCATGTACAATTGAAAAGACCAGTAGAATCCCTCCTTCTTATACTGCATAAATCCAAACACTGTAAAAAATATATAGAGAATGAATGCCACTGCAGGTATAATGGTTGAGAGGTCAATGATCATGGAGAACCCTTTTTTTCTTTCAAATGAGGCTGATTTGTATTAGTATAAGGGCAAATTATGGAATTAATCAAACTATTTCTTCTAGGCGCCACCGGATATCTGCTGGCAGGACTGTATGATGTGGCAATCGTGTATGACAAACCCTTGGTGCGCAAGCTCCTGTACGTAGGGTTTTTCATCACGGCAGTCCCGTACCCGGTGATTTTTTTCACCTGGGTATCGCCCTTTCCCGGTTTTGTCGCCTGGATACTCTTCTCCCTGGTCATAGTCTTTGCCCTGCTGCTGGTCTACTCCGTACTGGTGGAGATAGCACTCTTCTCCCCAAGGGGAGGAAAGCTATATCGGGGAGGTACCTACCGATTCTCTAGACACCCCGGTTTCATCTGGTATACAATGATAAACGTTTTGGTTTCTATATACTATTGGAACTATCGTATTACTATGCTTTTGATGGGGCTTACACTGTGTAACCTTATCCTGATAACGATAGAGGATCGTATATTGTTTCCCAAGATGTTTGCAGAGTATGGGCAGTACAGAAAAGATACCCCATTCATCCTGTAGATGACACACCTTAGGAGATGCTAGCTATGAATAAACATATAATAACCACCGACGATGATCCGGCCATCCGAAAAATCTTGCAGATATTGCTCCGTAAGGAGGGGTATGAGGTAACTGTATGCTCCAGTGGGGATGAGCTTCTCGCCACCCTCAAGACAAGCTCCTCTGCTGTCGACCTGGTGCTTTTGGATATCAAGATGCCCGGGCTCTCCGGCATACAGGTCCTTGAGATTCTCAGGCGCACCTATCCGGCCATCCCTGTGATCATGCTCACAGCCTTCAATGACCTCGATACCGGCATGAAGGCGATCCGCCTCGGGGCGAGTGACTACCTTGCCAAGCCTGTCCATCGGGAGGTGCTGGTGGAGAGCGTCTCGCGAGTGCTGAACGCAACCGCCCTCAAGCAGGTCGAGGTCGCTGAGAAGGTGCAGTACCTTGCCCTCCAGAAGGAGTTGGAGGACCAGCTTCAGGTTGCCCTCGGTGCATTGAAGAGTGCCACCTTGGCCACCCTTGAGGCGTTTACCGAGACGATAGAGCAGAAGGACCCCTACACCAAAGGGCATTGCAGCCGTGTCCGCACCATATCCCTTACCATAGGACGCGCCCTCAATTTTTCACCGGAGAGGATGCTTATCCTTGAAGGAGGGGCCCTCTTGCATGATATCGGCAAGATTGGAATCCCTGAGGAGGTCCTGAACAAACCCACCAAGCTGACAAAGAGCGAGTATGACCTCATACGCGAGCACCCTGTCTCAGGGGAGAGGATCATCAAGCATATCGACCTGTTCCAAGCCTACCGCCCCATCATCAGAAGCCACCACGAGCGTATGGATGGGAAAGGGTACCCTGACGGCCTCAAGGGGGAGGAGATCCCCCTTGATGTCCGCATAGTTTCCCTTGCTGACGCCTTTGATGCGATGACCACCAGTCGAGCCTATCGGTCAGCCCTGCCCACCGAGTTTGCCGTTGAGGAGCTGAAGCTCAACAGCGGCTCCCAGTTTGACCCTGCTCTGGTCAACCTCTTCATCGATAAGGAGATCTTCCTTCTCTAGGGAGAGGCTACAGCAAAGAAGGGAAAGGGAAAAAGGCGCATAGGAAAAAGCTATGAGAAATACGGCTAAAGGAAAAGCCCAGTGCCTGAAGGCCCAGACCTTTCATAGCATCTCCAAAGAGTACCATACAGGACAAGTCCTTGGAGAATTTGGTTGGCGAACGTATCAAAAACCCCCTTTTTTCTCATCACATGTTCTGTTTTCCAGGCTGTTTTTATTGTGACGCCTTAGGGTGGGAAGTGTTTTCGGCAGCATCAAGGAGGGGGTCGGCTTCATCCCGAACGACAACTTCTGCGCTGAGGAGAAAACCTCCGTCGTCGAGTACGGCCAGCACGCCGTTGCCTACGAGGCCCCAAAGGGTGTGCTTGCAGAGCTGAGGGTGTTCTTCAACCCCCTGGATGCCACAAGGGTCTATTTGCTGGCGCTGCTCTTCAAGGTCAACGGACTCACGAGCCTGAAGAACATCAGCGTCTCTTTCGTCAGGGCTGTCTTTCTGTCAGGTACCCCCACAGTTTCACTGAGCCATGGCATCCTTTCGGCTCTTCTTGATTCGCTTGGGAGGAGAGATGCAGACCACCCTCCTTGTGCCCTGCGACATAGACACGGGCAAGCCCTTGCTCGCCGGGCCTTTTGCGGAGAATATGGTCGACAAGACCAGCGTGAAGGACCTGTTGGACCCCTTTGTCTGCACAGGGAAGCTGTTCATAGCTGAAAAGCTCGTGTATTTCCCTGAGAACTTGGGGGTGCTCACAAGCAACGGCAACCTTATACCATCTCCCTTTCAGAGGTGCTCTGTGAATAGAGGGAAACTGCAGGGGAAGACCGGTCCAGGGTCATCCTCTACAAGGATATGAACAGGGCAGCGGAGCAAGAGGAGACCTTCGGCAAGAGGGTCGGGACATCCAAGGCTTGCACGCCCGAACGGCTTGAGACACTGAAGCTCTCCTTCGGTTCCTTTGTGCCCAAGACCCCCCTTGCAAATGAAACGGCAAAGGAGATCTTCTCCCTCTATAAGCGAAAGGAGAACATGGAGAGCTATGTTGCCTGTGGTATGAACAGGGATGCGTCCAAGGCCCTGTGTTTCCAGGACTACTACATGAGAGGGGGGCTCGCCTTCATCATCCTCATCACAGCGCAGATTGAAGCGGCCTTCAGGTCTGCCTGCCCCGAGATACCGGGCAAGACGCCCGATGACATACTCTTGGAAGAGAGGGGTGTGAGGATAAGGAAGAAGAACTAGATTTGGGAAGCCGCCACCTACAGCAAGGACCTCATAGGGCTGTTTGCTCACTTCATGTGCCCGATCATTGGTGATCTACAGCTCGTTACCTAATTTTCCCAAGTGGTGCCCCCTATGCACATCCGCCCACTTTTCCCCTCTCTCATGTGAAGAGGTAGCGTTCTCCTTCCCTTGTCGAAACCTGGGTGCACGCCACCCCGAAGGCCTCTTCCATGAGGCCCCCCCTGACCAAAGCTTCTGGTCGTGCGTAAGAGAGGACCCCTCCATTGCCCAACAGGCAGATATGGTCGGAGACCTCCAGGGCCGCCCCCACGTCATGCATCACCGCTATGATGCACTTTCCTTGGGCCTTGAGGGCTCCCAATAGCCTGAGAATCTCCTTATGGACCGCCAGGTCCAGATAGGTTGCAGGCTCGTCAAGGCATAGGTAGGGCGTATCCTGGGCGAGGGCCATCGCCAGGTACGCCTTCTGCCTCTCCCCTCCGCTGATCTGCAGCAGGCTCGTATCCCTGAGCTCCCCTATGCCCATTGTCGCCAAGGCATCCTCCACCAAACGAAGGTCCCCTTCTCCCATGCTCCTGGAAAATCCCAGATGGGGGTATCGGCCGTGGGTGACCAGGGAGTGGACGGTGCAGTTCGAATCTGCATGGCTCTGAGCCAGGAAGGCGACCTTTTGAGCCCATTGCCTGCGTGTATGATCCTGTTGGGCTTTTCCCTCCAGCCTCACGCTTCCTGCAAGGGGCTTGAGCAGCGAGCAGGCGGTTTTGAGCAGGGTAGACTTTCCCGTGCCATTCTTTCCTATGATGGTGGTGATCTCCCCAGGCCGGAAGGTGAGGGAGACCCCCTCCATTACGGGCCGACCTTTGTATCCGACGCTGAGGTTCTCCAGTTCAAACATGGCTGCCTCCCTTGTTTTTCTGTCTGAAGAGCAGCAGCAGAAAGAAGGGGCTGCCTATGAAGGAGAGCACTATCCCCACTGGCAGTTCATACGGCCTGAAGAGGTTTCGCGCCACCAGGTCACAGCCCAGGGTGAGCACTGCCCCGGCTGCTGCGGTATGGAAGAGATACAGGGAGGAGTCCTCGCCGATGAGGGAGCGCACCATGTGCGGTATGACCAACCCTACAAAGCCGACCAGGCCGCACATGCTCACTGAACTTGCGCTGAGCAGGGAGGCGAGCATAAGGGCAAAGAACCGTGTCCTTCCCACATCAAGGCCCAAGGAGAGGGCCACCTCGTCCCCTAGGGAGAGGATGGTGAGGTCATGGCCAAGCACGAGTGCAAGGAGGGCGGAACCTACGATGTAGGGGGCTCCCTGTACCACCTGGCTGAAGGGGATATGGGCAAACGATCCGATGAGGAAGTCCAGCCTGCCCATCTGGGTATCAGGTCTGAGGGTGAGCAGGGCATCGGTACACGATCCCAACAGCGATGATACGGCGACCCCGGCCAGGATGATGGTAAGACGGGTCGAGCCCGACCTTCGGGCAAGGGTATATACCAACAGGCTTGAGAGCATCGCACCTACGAATGCCACCGTTGGGCCCAGGGCCACCAGGTGTGGGAAAAAGGCGGCCCCCAGGAGGGTGAACAGCCCTGCCCCTGAGTTGACCCCGATCAGTGATGGCCCGGCAAGGGGGTTGTGCAGGACCTTTTGCAGGATGGCTCCGGACAGGGCCATGGCCATGCCGCACAGCATGGCGGCAAGGGTCCTGGGCAGGCGCACATGGCGTACGATCCTGTAGGAGAGGCTACGTGTGTCCTCCCCCAGGAGGATGGCGAGCAACCCTTTGGCCCCGATCGGGGTGGCCCCTATAGTCAGGCTGAGGAAGATAAGGAGCCCTAACGAACAGCACACCAGGGGCACAAGGGCCTTATGCGCCCCTTTATTGGCTGAGCAGGTGCGCAAGATAGGCATAGCTTTCCTCCCATCGGTTGTTGGGCTTGTAGTGGAACAAATCCTTGGGCAGCAGGTGGTAGCGCCCGTCTTTGACGGCACCTAATGCTTTAAAGGCAGGGTTGCTTGTAAGCATATGCTCCATGGAGGCCTTTGCTGATCTCTCGTCCCCCATTGGTATGACAAAGATATGGGTAGGGTCTTCTTTGAGGATGGTCTCTATGCCCAGCTCCTCAAGCAGCGAGGGATGGAGCTCGGTGAGGTTTGTATAGCCGAACTGCCTGAGCATCTCTCCGACCATGGTATCGCCCCCCTTTGCCCTGACTTTGGTGGAGTAGGCGCGTAGCAGGAGGTAGGTCTCCCCTTCACTTTGGCTTTCCCCTTTTGTATGACCGGCAAGCACCTCTGTACAGCTCTGATGCACATCCAGGCCGTTTTTCTTGAAGAGCTCTTCCTCTCCTGTGAGGGTCGTTAACCTGCTGAGCATGGCAAGGTAGTCATCCAGGGTCTCGACATGGAAGTATGCGTGGGGTATGGAGCACTCTGTGAGCAGCGCTGAGAGGGCAAGGTGGGAAGGGATGTCCGCCGACAGCAGGACGAAGTCGGGCTCAAGGGCGAGGATGGCCTCGCTGTTGGGGTCCTTGATGGTCCCGATCAGAGCAACCTCCTCACCAATGCCTAAGGCTTCCCGGCTGAAGGCATCGCTTGTCACCCCTATCAAAACCCCTCCTGCAAGCAGCCACGTCTGGGCAAAGGATGAGCTGAGGGCGACTACGCGCTCAGCTCTCTTGGTAAGGAGGACTCTCCTTTGCAGGTCATCGGAGAACTGAAAGGGAGTTGTCCTGCCAACACGTGCAGGTTGGCTCTCCTGCCTTGCACACCCTGCGCCCAGCAAGGTGAGAAGGAACAAGAGAGACAAGAATACAAAGGGAACCCGGCTCCCCAAGGGAACCAAGCTCACTTGTTTGTCCTGAGAAGGGCAACATGGCCTACGAGACATGGGTGAGGATGCTCCCTTTGCGCAGGAGAAGGTCATTGCCCAGGAGCCTCCCTTCCACCTCCTGCATACCCAACCTTTCGATGACCGAGGCGAAGCGCTCCCCTTGGGACCCTTCCTCGATGAAGAGCAGGAGGGACTTTTCTATCAGGGAGAGTACCTCCTCTTCGCTGAAGAGAGGGCTCAAGGGTGTCCCTATGCGTATCTGCTTGCCCCATCGCCCACCTAGAAACACCTTGAAGCGTATCTCTTCGCCGATGATGGCGCCAAAGGGACAACCCTTGATGCAACGTCCGCAGTTGTTGCAGATGGACTCATCGATGGAGGGCAATTCTGACTCCATACGGTTGATGGCCTGCATGGGGCAGCCTTTCTGGGCATTGCACAGGGTGCACCCTTTGCACCGGGCACTATCAAGGAGGGGAACGCGCTGCCCTACGATGCCAAAGTCGTTGAGGTCGGCCTTGATGCAGTTGTTCGGGCATCCTCCAACACCTATCTTGAATTTGTGGGGCAGCGGCACAGAGCGGTACCCTTCGTAGAACCGGTTGTGGATCGCAAGGTTGAGTGCGTTGGTGTCGTAGAGGCCGAAGACACAGGTACTGCCCTTGCAGCTGGTGACAGGGCGGACCCTGGCCCCGGTCCCTCCTGTGGCCAACCCCGCTTCGCCTATATGCTGCTTGAAAGCCCCTATCTGCTCATACGGGATATGGGGAAGCTCTACAGTCATGCGACTGGTGAAACAGACTTGTGAGCCTCCGAACAGCCGTGCAGCCTCTCCGATGGCTATGGTCTGCTCGGCACTGATAGACCCTCCCATCGGGATGATCCGTGCAGAGAAGCTCTCGCTCCCCCTGTTGTGTAAAAATCCTTCTGCCTTCAGGCTCCGAATGGCCGCTGGTGTCAGTTTCATCAGTATCCCCCTCAAAACGGTTGCAGTATGGTCTCTTGGAGGTATATAGTAAATAAGATGGTTTCTATAAATATCATAGGCAAAAACCTATACAAGGAGCTACTATGACCCTACGGGACCTGAGGGTATTCGCCCAAGTGGCAAAGACCCTCTCCATGAGCGAGAGTGCGGCAATCCTCGGCTGCGCACAGCCGACGGTAAGCCAGGTGATCGCGAGCATCGAAGGGGAGTACGGGGTGCGTCTTTTTGAGCGGCTTGCCAGGAGGCTGTATCTCACCGATGACGGCTCGTACCTGCTATCCTATGCCCAGGGCATCCTCTCTCTCTACGATGAGGTAGATGCCAACCTGGGCTCCTATGCCCTTCCTGTTGTCCTGCGCATGGGGGCAACCATAACGGTGGGCAGCAGCATCATGGGCAGGTTGGTCTCCCGCTTTGAAGAGGAGCACCCCCTTATCAGGGTGGAGGTGCATGTGGACAACACCGAGGCCATCGAGGCGATGCTCCTTGATAGCCGGCTGGACCTTGCCCTGGTCGAGGGGCAGGTGATGCACCCCTTCTTGGTGACTGAGGATGTCATGCCAGACTCCCTGGTCCTGGTTGCATCAAACACCTTCCCCATACCCGCTGAGGTGGCCCTTGATGATCTTGAGGGCCTGCCTTTCATCCTGCGCGAGAAGGGCAGCGGGACGCGGGGACTGTTTGTGCGGCTGCTGGAGGAGAGGGGGGTGAGCATCAGGGAGAAGTGGGTCTGCCACTCAAGCGATGCCATCCTGAGCGCAGTGCTCAGCGGCCAGGGCCTGACGGTGATCTCACACAGGCTGGTCGCCCCTCACCTCGAAGCGGGTACCATGCAGGAGGTGACGATACGGGGTGTGGGCTTTGCAAGGATGTTCTCCCTGGTCTTCCACAAGGACAAGTTTTTCACCCCGCCTCTGGAGCAGTTGGTCAAAGATATCAGATTGTTGCATTGAACCGATAGATAGTGCGTAAGCACGTTTGGCGCACGTGTTTCGTACTCCCCAAGAATAGGTCAAGCGGAATATCCCCTAGGAATAGGGGAGGGTATTTCCCTGCTCTCCAGTCCATGTCTGTTGTCGTGGGAAGCACCTGGTGCTAAGGATGCGCGTATCAGAACTTTGAGCACCATTCACATGGTGATGATCACTTTGCCTCGGGCGTGGCCTTCACCGATATAGCGCATTGCATCAGAAGCCTGTTCCAGCGGATATTTGCGGTCGATGACTACCCTGAGTTCCCCTGCCGCCACCAGTTCCATCACAAATCCCAAATCCTTCCTATTCGGCTTTGCAGTCAATGCACGAAATTTTCTGGAGCCGGTCGAAAGAAATGGTCCAAGGAAGATTGCAGTGAATATCTGGCGCAGGGAGCCTCCCACCATGACATAGATTCCATGAGGGGCAAGGATTTTCCTATAAGCAGATAACGGAATAGTACCGTTGATGGCGATGATCCTGTCGAATTTCCTATCGCTTGCAGTTATATCTTCTAGAGCATAATCGATTACTTCACGGGCACCTAGGCTGCGGGCCTCTGAAATATTCTGTGCACTGCAAACAGCAGTCACCTGCGCTCCAAAATACGTGGCCAGTTGAACAGCATATGTTCCCACTCCTCCACTTGCTCCGTAGATGAGCATCTGTAGCCCTGGTTGAACAGCTGCCTTGTCACGGACTGCCTGCAATGCCGTTACTGCAGCTACAGGGAGTGCAACAGCGGTCTCGTCGGAGACATCTGCAGGTTTCGACACCAGCACATCCTCTGGGACAGAGACATATTCGGCGAAACCACCACTGCCACAGCCAGAGATATCCCCAAGGACGGTATCACCTGGCTTGAATTGGCTTGCATGTGAACCACACTCTTCAACCACACCAACTATATCGGCTCCGAAAATTCTTTTTTTGGGTATGCCGATACCCATGTGCATAGATCGATAATCAAGTGCATTCAGGGATGAGGCATGGATGCGCACCAGTACTTCATGGTTACGTGGGATCGGTTTCTTTACATCACGAAGGATCAGTTCCTTCGCTGATTTGGTTTTCTCATATAGTATCGCTTTCATGCGCTACCACCTTTTGCCTTATGGGTGAAGGCCGTTTTGGCAAACTTAAAAACCTGTCAGGACTGAGGAAGGAGGATTCTTCCCATCCCCTGTCGTTTGGATGGCTGCCAGGGGGGTCATCTGCAAGTCCCAGCGCTCTCCTGGCATTGGTGACCATTCGTAAGATCCTGTCATTGTGGGTGATGTTGGTGGTATTCGCAATGGGCAAGCACTCTCTGTCCTTGCAAGAAAAAGGATTTTTCTATGCAAGTCATTTTTTCCAGAAGCCAGTTCTCAGAGTATATTCAGTCACATATCAATTGACATCCCTCGTGGGTTTTGGTTTCTTGTATCTTTTTCCGGTTAGAGCCAAATAGAAAGAAGCGTATGGATGGTACTATTCGACACACCAAGCTTTATCATGGGAACAGTTTGTCAAAGATATCTGATTGCTTCATAAAAACAATACATAATACACATTACACAATTACGTAAAGCGAAATTGTGTCATTAAAACCTTGATTTATTACCATACTTATGCTTATAGTATAGAGATAAGATGGCAAATAGCTGTTAAGGAGTGACGCGCATGGCAAAGACAAGAACTGCTCCGAAGCCTTGGGATTTTCTGGAAGAGTTTCGCGGTAAGGACTTTACCGGTGAGTGGCCTACTGTTGTACAGATGTTTGACATCTCGGTAAAGAGATACCCTGACAACAGATGTTTTTCGGCATTTGTGCCTACTAAGGAGTCCTTCACCTACACAGAGGTGCAAGCCTATGTGAAGGGTCTGGCCAACTACATCCTCTCCAAAGGGGTGAAGGCCGGGGACAAGATTGCCGTTACCGGCAAGAACAGCCCCGAATGGGCTATTGCCTATCTGGCAATCCTTGATGCGGGAGCCATCGTTGTTCCCCTGGACAACACCCTCACCGACAAGGAAATGGAAAAGCTCATGACCTTTGCAGATGTAAAATACATGTTTGCAGACCTTGACCGCTTGGTTGATTTTGACAAAGAGGACAAGCTGAAGATTGCCGGACGAATCAGTCTCGAACCGACTACCGAGCACCTCTTCATCCTTGATACCCAGGAGAAGAAGGAGCAGAAGCGCACAGTTGCCAAACCTTCCGATACTGCAGCCATCCTCTTTACCAGTGGCACCACAGGCACTCCCAAAGGTGTCATGCTCAGTCACAGCAACCTGGTCGCTGACGCCTACCTCTCGCAGAACAACATGGAGGTCCTTTCCACCGACGTTTTTTATGCGATTCTTCCGATCCATCATGCCTATACCATGATGGCTGTCTTCATTGTTGGCATCAGCACAGGTGCTTCGATCGTATTTGGCAAGAAGCTTGTCATCAGCCAGGTGCTCAAGGAGCTCAGGGAGGGGGAAGTTACCATGTTCCTCGCCGTGCCCATGCTGTTCAACAAGATGATCGGGGCCCTGATGGGCGGCCTTCGCGAGAAGGGCGTCATTGTCTATGGCCTGATCCGTGGCATGATGAGGTTCTCCGGTCTGATAAAGAAGGTGTTCAAGGTGAACATAGGCAAGAAGATGTTCGGCTTCCTGCTGAAGAAGCTCTCCTTGGAGAACAACCGCATCTGCATCTCAGGCGGCGGGCCGCTTCCTGCCTCCACATTCAAGCTGTTCAACGAGCTTGGCATCGACTTCGTGCAGGGCTACGGCCTTACCGAATCCAGTCCCATCACACACCTCAACCCGATAGATGCCTACATAGAGACCTCTGTGGGTAAGGTGGTGGCCAATACCCAGGTGAAGATCGTCGATCCCGATGCAAATGGCAACGGCATCATCCACATCAAGGGCCCCATGATCATGCAGGGCTACTACAACAACCCAGAGGCCACAGCTGAGGTCCTGAACGACGGTTGGCTCAATACCGGGGACGTAGGGCACCAGGATGCCAATGGCTATCTCTACCTCACGGGAAGGGCGAAGAACATCATTGTCACCGATGGGGGCAAGAACGTATTTCCTGAGGAGATTGAGGATCACTTCCAGCTCTTTGAGGAGATCGAGACCATCTGCATCTGCGGCTACATCACCGATGTGAAGAACCAAAGCGAAGGCATCCGCGCTATTGTCTATCCTGCTGAGAAGTTCGTCACCGCAATGGAGAAGGAGCATGGCAAGGACAAGGCAGCCGCTGCCATAGAGAAGCGTGTCAACGCCATCATTAGCGAGGTCAACAAGGATCTGCAGCCGTACAAGAAGATCACGCGCGTTACGGTGACCGATGAGCCTCTTGAGATGACCAGCACCAAGAAGATCAAGCGCTTCATTGTTGAGAAGAAGTACAGGGATGTGAAATAGTGCCCTGAAGGCACCTTTTCATGTTGCTGGATTCCCAAAACCATGGCAATGAACATCTACACGAGCCTCCTCCCTGTTCCAACAGAGAGGAGGCTCGCTGCTTACTGGGAACTTGGAGAATTTTACTGCTCCATAGTTGCATAGATCTGCTATGAATAGGTATAGTGGGGGCATGAATAGTAGTGTACGCAGTTTCCTGAAGGCCAAGGCCCAGGAACTAAAGCCGGTGGTAATGGTTGGAAAGGGTGGTCTTGATCAGCGGATCATCAAAGCCCTTGACGAAGCCCTTGCCAGCCATGAGCTGGTCAAGGTGAAGTTCCAAGCATTCAAGGACGAGAAACGCGAGCTTTCAGAAGAGCTTGCCCTCAAGACAGAGAGTGATCTGGTGGCCATCATAGGGTTCATTGCAACCTTTTACCGCCCAAGTGATAAGAGCCTTATCAATATTCCAAGGGATCTGATCAACAAGGGCGAATGATCATCATAGCAAGGATTGCATGGCATCAGGGGAGACTCTGGTGCTTTTTATGTGCCTGAACAAACCCCTGAAACCATGGTATTCCCACATTGCTTGCATGAAAAGGGTTTTGGTATCGTAGGCATCAGGTATGATATTTTACAACAATTGGGAAAATTCTTTCTTCTTCCAGTGAACTGGAAGGTTTGCTCTACGCCACAATGAATGGCACTGGTTATGTTGGGCAAGGTCCGTCAGTTGTATGAACATCTGTATGAGCCCTTGGAAGAGCCATAAGATGCAGACCCTCTTTCCAACGGAAAAAGGGTCTGCGTTTAGAGAAAATCCACCAGAAGGCGGTACCCTAGTAGACCACATCCGCACCACTGTTGCAATACCTAGTTGCTCTTTCCCCTGTATAGGGTAACATCAAGGGCTGTAAGCTTTTTTTCCAGACTCTCTCTTCTTCCTTCAATCGAGGCAATGTCCTGAGGGTTCCACAGCCGCTCTGCCATCACCGAAAGCCGAGGGAAGAGCATGTACTCCGCCAAGCGGGAGCTGGTCACCTTCTCAGTCCAGAGGTTGCCCTGGCCTCCTAGGATCTTCGATCGTTTCTCACTGTCCAAAGCTTGGGGGATAGGGTTGAACTTTGAAGTCTTCTCTACAGTGGTGACTCCGATGTTGCCCGGTTCCTCAAAGGAATCGAGGTGTTGGTAATCGAAATAGCAGCCCGCTGTATTGGGGCACATGATGACATCATGGCCGAGGTTGCTCGCTTCAATGCCTCCCTGGTCCCCACGCCAGGACATGACGATCAGCGAAGAGGGGAGGCCGAGCTTCTCAGCTCCTTCAAGCACTTCGTCCCACCCTATGGGTCGCTTTCCTTGCTGCTCCACCATCTTGCAGATTTCGGTGGTCATCCAGCTCTGCAGCTCCTTGGCCGAGGCGAGTCCCTCTTTCTCCATCCTCTGGTTGCACTTCGGGCAGCTCTCCCAAGCAGTGTGCGGGCACTCGTCCCCTCCTATGTGGATATAGGGGTCGGTGAAGAGCTCTGCTGTCTTGGCTATGGTTGTTTTGAGGAACTGCATCAAGCTGTCATTGCCTGCGCACATCACCTCGTCAAAGATGCCCCATCGGTCCTGCACTTCGTACGGGCCGCCTGTGCATCCGAACTCGGGATAGGCTGCAAGCAGGGCAGATGCGTGCCCGGGAGTCTCTATTTCAGGGATCACCAGCATATGGCGCTGGTGGGCATATGCCTGGACTTCCAGGATATCCTCGTCACTGTAGATGCCCCCGTACTGCCTGCCGTCGGTATAGTTGAGCAGCGTTCGCTTTGACGCTACCGCTTCCAACTTGTCATACCCCTCAACCGGTATCCTCCACCCCTGGTCATCGGTGAGGTGCCAGTGGAAGCGGTTGAGGTGGTGCATCGATGCAACATCGATGAGTTTCTTGATAAAGGCTACTGAGAAGAAGTGGCGGCTGGTATCGAGCATGAACCCTCTCCAGGAGAAGGCCGGCTTGTCCTCAATGATGCAGCACGGGATGGTGCTGTCATTGGCCAGGGCCATCTGCCTGAGGGTCTGCAGGGCACAGAAGGCACCTGAGGGGTCGCCGGCCTTGATCACTATCTGTGTCCTATTCACCTTCAGGTGGTATGCCTCGCCCTCCAAGGAGTCAACTTTCTTGAAGAGGATATCCTCTCCCCCTATGGTACAATGGAGCTGCTCTGTGGCTAGCATCGCTACATCTTCAAAAAGTGGGTCGAAACTGAGCGTTCTGCCCGTATGGAGACGAAACGAGCCTTCATTCTCAACGATGTGGTGGGGAAGCGGCATCAAGAGCTCGCTTGCCGTATGGGTATTCTTTTTTTGCATGCTATCTTCCTACCATGGGACACCTCTGCTGTCAAGTACAACCGTTGAACAAACTGTTTTGCCAAGGATGGAATGTTTTGGTTGACAGATGGATTAACAGATGGTAGTCTTAGTTTGTACAAAGAGCAAACAAACCAAGTGTACTGACTTACACCTGCAATAGGTACTTGGTAAGGAGTTCCTCTTACAGTATAGGGAAGGCCATGAGAATTAACAACAACAACTTTCAGAAGAATGCAAACACCTCCTTGGTTGCCCAGCTTATTTGGAAAAGCCCAGGAATCAGCCGTGTCGACATAGCTCGGGAGCTCAATCTGTATCGCTCGACGGTGACCAACATCATCTCCTCCCTGATTGACAACGATGTCGTCTACGAGGGTGAGGAGGGAAGCGGCATGAGTCGGGGAGGGCGCAAGCCCATCATCCTCAGGCTCAATGAGAAGTTCGGCTGTGTTGTTGGCTTTGATATCCAGCCTTCACACTTCAGGGCTGTCATCCTGGACATAAGCGGCGCTCTGCTTTTTCAGGAAAAGGGGCCCATTCCCAAGGTGGGCTTTGAAGGGATCCTCACCTTCCTTATGGATCTTGCCCTCAAAGGGGTGGAGAAGTGTGGATTGCCGCTGCTTGGAGTTTGTGTTGGCATCCCAGGTATAGTAAACTCCGATAAGGGCGTCATCGTCTATGCCGAGCCGTTCAACCTGCACCATTTCGACATCCATGACTTTTTTGCCCAACGATACAATGCACCGGTATTTGTCGAGAACGACGCCAACTGCACTGCCTGGCTGGATATGACCATTAATCGGACCATCAAGCTTGGAGATTTCCTGTGCCTGCTGGCTGACTACCATGAGGGCAACTACCAGTTTGGCGACCGGTCGGGTATCGGCGTGGGTATCGGCCTCTCCATAGGGGGTAAGGTCTACCGGGGATCACACTACAGTGCAGGGGAGTTCTGCTCCCTCACCTGGAGAGGTGACAGTGTGGGGCAGACAGGATTGGATGAGGACCTGCTCATCCGTTCTGCAACGGATGAAGAGGCCTGGAAGGTCTGGATGATCGACCTGTTCTCCTCCCTGGTGCCTGTGGTCTCTGTTCTGGACCCGAGGGTTGTGTTCATCCATGGCAAGCCCTTCAGTGATGAGAAGAAGATTACCGCCATACTCAACTCCCATTGTCCCCAATTTCCCGATATCCTGAAAAAAATCAATTGTAAGCTGATATTTGATTCTGAAGATGAGTCGGTAGTGGCCAAAGGTGCTGCAATGATGTTCCTGCAAAAGTTGTTTGCAGTGCCCGAACTATCAGAGATAGAGAGCAGGTTGCATTTTACCTGGGATGATGTGATCGAACAGGCTACTCGCAAGAGAGTCTACAAAAAGAACTATCAGGGAGAAAGTGATGAGTAAGGAAGTGACCAAGAAAAATACCCTCTCCTCTGCAATCAAGGAACAGAAACGATCGTACTGGATGCTTGTGCTGCCGGCTGTGGTGATCTACCTCTCTGTGATGGCATTTCCCACAATATTCTCCATTGTGCTGAGTATGACCAACTACAATGGGGGTAAAATATTTGGGGGACGTGTCCCTATCGAGTTTGTAGGGATGAAATGGTATAAACTGCTCTTTGTTGATGAGTATTTCTATCTAGCCTTGAAGAACAACATGTGGATAGTGCTCGTATCGGTGCTAGGGCAGATACCGCTTGGGTTTTTCCTAGCCTATGTGCTCTATAGGGGCTTGGTGAAGAAGACCGACTTCTTCCAGACCATGATCTACCTGCCGTGTGTAATCTCCACCGTTGTCATTGGTATCCTGTGGAAATCCTTCTTCTCGCCCAATGGTGCGTTTCCTGAACTCGTGCGGCTGGTCAACCCCTCCTTTGAGTATGGGGTATCGAATCACCCCATACTTCCTGTCCTGTTTGTCATACTCTGGATGTACACAGGTACCTATCTGATTATCTTCATGGCAAACCTGCAGAAAATTGATAGTTCAGTCATTGAAGCTGCCCGTATCGATGGCGCCAGTGAAATACAGTCCTTACGCTACATCATCCTTCCCGCACTTTCAGGGGTCATTGTTGTCAGTTGCATCTTGGCTATCAGCGGATCGCTGAAGAGCTTCGACCTTATCTACGTGATGACAGGAGGTGGGCCGGCCAACCAGACCAGCGTCCTCTCTGTCTATATGTTTGACAAGGCCTTCAAGGGGGCTCCGAACTATCCCTTGGCCAATGCGATAAGCACGGTGATGGTTACCATCAGTTTCCTGCTCATCGGCCTTACCAAATGGGCTGAGAGCAAATTCGGGGGGAGGGAGTAACATGGCAGATATTAAAGACACCAAAAGTACAACGGCTAGGATTCAGACGGTTCTGACCTATGCGGTGATGATCTTCTTTACACTCATGGCCATCTATCCCCTGTTCTGGTTGCTGATGAACTCGTTCAAGACAACTACGGAGTTTCAGCTCAATAAGCTGGGCTTTCCGAAAGCATGGACGCTGATCAACTATAAGGATGCCTGGGTGCGTGGTAAATTTCCACACCTTATCATAAACAGTATGATCTATACGGGAGTTACTACTGTTGTGACCCTGATCTTCTCCTTTATGGCAGGATTTGCCTTTGCAAAGATCCCCCACAAGGCAACAAAACTCCTGTTTGGTTCGTTTATCATCGGGTTGTTGCTCACGTTGCAGTCGATCATGGTTCCTTTGTTCCTCCTGATCAACTGGACAGGATTATATAATACGCGACTAGGTGTCCTAATCCCTTACATTGGTATCGCGATGCCAATGGGAATCTATCTGGGAACCGACTATATCAAGAGCATTCCCAACGCTCTCATTGAATCAGCCAGGCTGGATGGAGCTTCCTACTTTAGGATTTTCATCTCCATCATTGTGCCCATGGCAATTCCTGTAGGGGTAACCCTTGCTATCCTGACGGTAACAGGGACATGGAATGAGTTCATGCTCATCAATATCCTTACCAGCAGTGATGCGCTCAAGAGTCTGCCTGTAGGTGTGCAGAAGTTTGCAGGGGCCCTTTCCAGTGACTTCGGTAAGCAGTTCGCTGCTCTGGTCATCGGACTTATCCCCATGCTTGCATTCTATCTGGCTTTCAGGAAAGAGATTACCAAGGGTGTTGCTGCCGGTGCGGTAAAAGGCTAAATCAAGAGGAATAACAATCCTGTCAAAACTTTATAAAAAAGTTTGACAGGGTGGAATGAGCGTGGTACTATTAGTTTGTACAAAGTATGAACTAATGAATTTAGGATGTTTCTTCCCTGTACGTAGGGGGAAACAATACAGAAAGCAATTGCTTTCACAAAGTTACAAAGAGTCATTAGGAGGTAACAATGACTGGTATGAAGAAAATTACTATTTTGGCCCTTGCTCTGCTCTTGGTCGTCTCAGCGACATTTGCACAGGGAACCAAAGAGTCCGCGGCTGCTGCTGGGCAGGTAGAACTAACTGTTCTGAACTACATTGATATGTCAGAGCCAAACAGTGCGAATGAAGTTTCAATGATCTGGGACAAGTTCAGTGCAGAGAATCCTGATATCAAGATTGTCCGTGAAGACCTGTTCAACGAGCCCTTCCACCAGAAGACAGAAGCCTATGTCGCTAGCGGCCAGCTTCCTGATGTCCTGTACATGTGGCCCAGCGGACGTTCAACAAGCCTCCACACAACCAAGAGTGTGAAGGACCTTATGCCCCTTCTTAAAAAAGATGGTCTTGTCTCTTCTTACAACCCTGCAACCTTGGTACCACAGTTTGGTGGCTACCTGGGCGAGCTTCCCAATGGTATCACAACAACCCACATGCTTTATGTGAACACCAAGGTCCTCAGGGACAATGGTCTGGCAATGCCCAAATCCTATGCAGACATGAAAGCAATGGTTGCTCCTTTGAAAGCAAAGGGCATCGACTTGATCGCCATGGATAACATGGACGCTTGGGTCATGCAGAGCTGTCTCTTCTCCATGGTGGTAGGTCGTTTCGGTGGAACAGACTGGTATCCAAATCTTGAATCTGGCAAGGTTAACTTCAACGATGCATGGTTCATCAACTCACTCAAGCTGATCGACGACATGTATGCTTCCGAGATGATCAAGCGCAACAGCCTGACCAGCCCTTATGGATCAAGCCGTGGTCGTTTTGCTACAGGCAAGGCTGCTTTCTACATCGATGGTGACTGGTCAACTGGTGCTTTCCAGACTGACATCACCACAGGCCAGGCTCTGGTAGGTCGCGATGCACAGGCCTCTGATTTTGAGATGATCGTACTTCCTGCTCTTCCTGGCGAAGTTATCAGCAACTCCAACAGTGGTGTTGTCGGTACAGGTTTCGGCATGAGTGCAAACCTTGCTTCCGGATCTGCCAAAGAAGAAGCTGCATGGCGCCTGATCAAGTTCTTGCAGGGCGAGTATGTGCAGACCTACCGTCTCTCAACAGGTGCTTCCTTCCCATCGAATCTCAAGGTTGATGTGGCCAAGGTCGTCAAAGATGCCAATCTTGAGCCTTTCGTAGCCAAGAGAGCTGCTTACTATGAGAAGTACAACACGATCACTCCTGTTATCGATGGTGTGCTCGCAGGTGATGTCTACAACGTCATCAACACTGGCCTGCAGGAAATTGGTCTTGGAAAGAAGACTCCTGTCCAGGTTGGAAAAGATGTGCAGAAAGCATGGGATACTTGGAAAAAAGCCAATAACTAAGCTACTGTACTATTACTAGAGTATTACTTCACAAGAGGGACCAGCAATGGTCCCTCTTGTGCGTCAAAGGCATATAACACATAAGTATGATTTCTTATGATAGCGCCTTGTTCATGGCTATCAAGGACAGGGAGTCAGTATTACGAGTGATAATGGCCTATGACCTTGAACTGATTACCCTCTCTGACATCAATAAAATCAATGTGTTCATGAATTTTCAAATCTCTCCTAATTCCGTTGCCCAATCCTCGATATGGCAAGACCTTCGTTCCAAAAGAGGCAAGGATAGGATTTCTGATCGCTGAATTCCCTGCCTTGATATTTTCAATCGTCAGGTTGTTAGGCAAATGGCCTAAACTGATAATCTCTGCCCTATCCTTGAACAGAAAGACTCGAATTGAGGCGGAGATGAAGTAGTCGTACCAAGGCATTGGCCAACAGTTCTTCCCAAACAGTCTGAGGGACAACAGGCTCTGCAAGGGAATTAACATTTTGCTTCCTTTGGGTATACGGGATGTTATTCATAATGAAAGCCAGCGCACCAGAAAACACCTCTTCAAGTTTTCCTGAGAAATCACGGCTATCCTTATAGTTTTCTTGTTCTATGTCAGTATCAGGATAGGCAACTGCCTTGACAATAAAACTAGATAACATGTATCTGGACCGTCTTGAGAAAAGCAAGGCTCCTGCAAGATTGAGAATCCCCCTCTTTGCTAGATTCAGATTTTCCAATAATTTCTCCAACGGGATATGTTGTTCACCAACCGTTTCCCCATACACATCTTCAAAGAAATTACTAAAGTACAGGACATCAATATCTGCTACCGTCATTCCGGAAACGGGGATTTCATCAGTATGAGCAAGTCCTACGGTCTGGAATATCCTCTGTATTTCTTCCCTAGCCGTAACCTTACGCTTGTCTGCGCCACTTTTTACCCAAGTGAACCCTTGATTGTCCGTATACGGCTTGTTCTCACCTGATACTATGGTGACAATAATTACCACACCCTTATCTGTATGAACATTTTCCGAGAGCGGATTAATGGAAGGATGAATGTGCTGGGTAGCTACGTTCGAAATCATGCTGTTCAATCGTCGGACATCATCCATCGTCAGACCTGCAATCGACCCATCATCATGCACTCCTATACACAGTTTCCCCCAATTGAATTACTGAAAGCTACAAGTTCTGAGGCCAGTTTTTCAGGATTATGTATGTTGCACTTGAATTGTGTCATGCTGTCTTCACCAGTTGACAATGCCAATTGTATTTCCTGTTGATTCATTGTATCCCCCCCCTTACTCATTTCTCAATATACACTAAAAATAAGAGATATCCTAGCATCATTTCTTTTGCCGCCTACGGGTAATGTCTCAAAGATCTTACAAGCCAGTTTCGGATATATTTTTCAGAAAAAGAGAAGGTGCTAGTGGTCAAACCTCTAGCACCTTCTCTTGTGAGAGTAGAAAACTATATCTTGTGATGCCATTCGCTACTTGTTAGTCAAGTCCTTGCTTGCTGTTCCAACGCGAACTTAGCACATGCACTATAGATACAGCCAGTGTTACACCGGCTCACCAGATGGTTAATCATCTGGAAATAACAAACCCAATGCTTCTTCATCTGTCCACGTGGTGGTCATACGTGCTTCTGTAGCATTAAAGTTTCCAATAGTTCGGGTTACTGTTAATACAGGCCCTGTTACTCCTGGCCACATAAGTTCTTTGAGGGCAGCCCACTGGTTTGGCTCTTCATCTTCAATTGCACCCTTTATCTTCGGTCCATTATCTTGTACGAGTTGAGCCACAGAAGCCAAATCAACATTCTTGAAAGGAGCGATATCCAACTGGAGAACAACAGGGCTGTGTTTCAGCTCATAGCTAGAGGATTCTGTATTATATACATGCAATACGTTGCTCCCAATGCTGAACTGTATGGTTCCGCTAAGCAAGCCTGAGGGAGTCCCTTCATCTCCTGGTTTGGGAAGACTTCCTGAGATACCCAAGTCAATGAACATGCTCACAACAGAGACTTCATCTTTCATTTCGGATGAAATCGTATCCTCATTAGTGATGGCTCGGATTTTTCCTGATATTTGTAATCTTCCATCAGCGGTGATGGCTGAGTTTACCATTGTTGGATCAAAGACCATGAGAGATAATAGATTGGAAAGGGAGTTGATTTTTCCGTTTAGAATGAAATCCATATTCTGTATTTCGATTTCAGAGTAGGTATCAATTGCATCTTCTCCGGTTCCTTCAAAATCAAGTCTGAAGCCTTCATCCTTGATGAGAAGGTAGAGACCAGCAGCTATGCTTCGGGTAGACAGGGGGGAAATAGAGTCGAAATCATTATTTGCGATGCGGTCAATGGTGGCTCCCATCAGGGAAAGGCCATCACTTACCAAATCTTCTTCCCAATCCAAGGTATCTGTTGGCCACGCGTCAATGGTTTCATTATCTGTAACCATAGGTTCGAAGGGCTTCAGATCAGAGAGAGTAACTTTCTTGTACGAGCTTACCTGCACTCCATCTGTTGCTACCTTATTGCTATCACAACCCACGAATGCTACAAGCAATAGTATACCCAAAACTACCAATACGATGCGACTTTTTTTCATTTTTTCCTCCAAGAAAAAATAATTCAATACCCCTATCTACATGTTTGCCACAGGCAAAAGACATATGGTTCATGAAGTGATATTGTGAATTTAGAAAGGTCATATGACTTATAGTGCTATCATAAATCAAGAGGAATCATAGCAAAAAACCTTAGTCGTGGCTATATATTCTTAGTGCAACTAGATAAGTTTGCAACATTGTCTAGAAGCCATTTCAGCCTGGTGACATGAGTGTGCTAGGATCCCACAAGGCTTTCTATCGAACGGGAGTTTTCAGAGATGTGTTGTCTTTCTCAAAACAAATGAAAAGAAGGTGCTTAGGGGTATCCCTCTAGCACCTTCTTCTACAGTTTTGTATCAATCAGCATGTATTACCCTAACGGTATCTTGTTACCTGCTGCTCCCATAGAGATCAAAGACCTTAAGGCTCTTCTTGAAAGCCTCGAGGGTAATCTTTTCCCGTGTCTTGAAAATGACCATCTTCTGGGCTGTAGGGCGTACGTTGAAGAGGTTGTCACTGAAGATTCCTTTAAGGTTACCTGCATCGAGTGCGACCTCAAAGGCCGGTGCCTTGCTGCTGACCGTAACAGAGAATCCCCCTTGGGCTTTCTCCACCTGCAACGCCAGGCTAGGATCGAGCAAAGCACACCTCTTGGGACGGTCGAGCAGGCAGACGTCCTCGATATACAGCTCGTCTGTCTCCAGCTTAATGGATAGGAACATCGTCCTAGGATCGATATTGGCTTTTTCCAAGTCGATGGTGCAGACATGCGTGCTGCTCTGGGCAGGGATGTCCAACACATACTTCTGTTTGGACACCTTCTCCCCATTGAAACGGTAGGTCTTTACCGAAACCTTGGCATCAGGAATATCTGTGACCTTGTCATGTACTACAAAGATCTCTACCTTTCCTTTTTCCTTCATATAGGCAATGGGAAGGGTAGGGGCGTAGAACTGCTTTGCGCTGTAGTGCAGCAGCTTCCACTTGAGCGTATAGTCGATCGAGGACCAGGAGGCCACCGGCCAGTTGTCATTCAGCTGCCAGTAGAGGGCACCCATGCAGTGGGGGCGAAGTGTCCTCCAGTACTCGATGGCCGTCTTCATCGCCATCGCCTGCTGGACCTGCGAAAGGTAGAGCATCGCCTCAAAGCCATGGGGGAAGCGGAAATAGCGGCTGAAGTTCTCGATGATGATGGAGTTGCCCCTGACATTCTTCTGGTGGTGCTCCATCACCTCGCTGGTGAGGTTATGCTCCGAAGGGGGTGCATACTCCTCGACGGTGGAGAGGGAGGGGAAGCTCTGGTAGCCGAACTCGCTGACAAAGCGGGGCCTGATGGTGTAGTACTCCTCAAAGGGCTTCCCATCATGCCAGACCGACCAGAAGTGCATGTCCCCCTTGTTGTCATTGTGCCAGTTGTCCGAGTAGTCTCCAGGACCTGCTGAAGGGCTCGATGGCCACCACTGCCTGGTGGGATCCAGCTCCTGGATGACCCTGCCTACAGTCCCCTCGTTGAGGCGGTCATAGTCGATGACATACCTCCAGGGGTTGTTCTTCGACTCCTCGTACCAGCTTATAGCCCCCAGGTCCTCATTGTTCCCGCACCACAAGGCGATGCTTGCGTGGTCGCGCAAGCGTGGTATCTGGTAACGAAGCTCAGATTCCACGTTGGCCAGGAAAGCGGGGTTGGAGGGGTACATCGAGCAGCTGAACATGCAGTCATGCCAGAGCAGGAGCCCCTTTTCGTCACAGAGGTCATAAAAACACTCCATCTCATAGAGCCCGCCTCCCCAGAGGCGAAGCATGTTCATATTGGCATCGACACAGGACTGCAGCAGCTGCTCGTAGCGCTCCTTGGTAAGGCGGGAGAAGAGGGCGTCGGCGGGTATCCAGTTGGCCCCTTTGGCAAAGATGTCCCTTCCATTTATGGAAAAGGTCATGCTCTTGCCGCTTGTGTCCTCATCCTCCACCGTCTTGACCTCAATAGTCCTGAAGCCGATGCGTTTGGAAAGGCTCTGATTGCCTATGCTGAGGTCCAGCGTATAGAGGGCCTGCTTGCCTTCTCCTGCCGGCCACCACAGCTCGACGTCCTTGCACACCAAGGTGAAGGTGAGCTTGTTGAGCCCCCTGGTGAGGTTGGCCTTCCCTTGCTGACGGGCATTGCCCAGTGTTGCCATGCTGGAGAGCTTCTGGTCTTCAATGGCGTTGTAGACCACGTTGACCCGGGCTTTCCAGCTTCCGTCCTCGAGCTGTTCGGTGTCGGTTACAACCGACTCGATGATCCCCTCGTCAATGAACTGGAGCTCTATCGGCTGGTACACCCCAAAGCTCATGATGCACGGTCCCCAGTCCCATCCGCTATGGCACTGGGTCTTGCGGATCAGGTTGCGGTGCTTTGCCGAGACAGGGTAGACAGAGTAGGGGATGGGATAGGGCAGCTTCTGAGCTTCCCGTATGGCCTCATTCTCTGCGCTGGTGAATTCCAAGGCTATGCTGTTCTCCCCAACGACGAGAAACGGCGTGAGGTCGAAGCGGAACCTGCGGAACTGGTTGTTGAGCGAGCCGGCCTTCGTGCCATTGACCACCAGGTCGATGATGGTGTCTGCCATGGTCAGCGTGATGACCGCAGAGCCCAGGGCAAGTTGCTCCTCGGTGACCGTAAAGGTCCTGCTCAGGATCCAGTCGTGCTGGCCGACCCACTGGATGTCCAGCTCATTGGTACCCCAATACGGGTCGATGATCAGCTCTTGCTGCAGCAGGGCTGAGTGTATATCCCCAGGAAGGGTGCAGGGCACTGCTGGGTTCTTAAGGAAATATTTGCAATACGGGGCGACGGCCTTGGCCTCTTTGGGGGAGAGGGCCCACTGCCCGTTGAGATCGATACTATGCATGGATGATCCTCCTTTTGAGAGTATACCATAAGAGCGTCCCCCTTGCTGTGGAAAACCCCACTTGCAGGGTATCTTTCGTTGGGATAGACTAGGGGAAAAAAGGCGGCATACCATGCATACGAATCTTTTCAGAAAACTACTACAAGAAAACAGGCCTTCGATGGGGACTCGCATCCTCAGCACCTGGCCCCTTATGGTAGAGGCGGTGGGGGCAAGCGGGCAGTACGATTACATTGAGTTTGTGGCGGAGTACGCCCCCTTCACCGATGCCGACTTGGAGAACCTTGTCAGGGCAGCGGAGCTGCACAAGATCTCATCCATGATAAAGGTTGATTTTCAGAATCGGTTCTACATAGCCCAGAGGGCGTTGGCCGCAGGATTCCAGAGCATCCTCTTCACCGACCTCAAAAGCGCTGAGGAGGTACGCCAGTCCATAGAGGCCATCAGGGCGGACTGCCCACAGGACAAGGGACGCTTTGGCAAGCCGACGCGTCGCTTCATAGGCTTCGAGCCGAATCTGCCCCAGATGGAGTATGCTGCGATGCTGCGTGAGACGGTGGTTGCCATCATGATCGAGAAGCGCCAGGCCTTTGAGGAGCTGCAGGCCATCTGCTCCATAGACGGGGTCGATATGGTACAGTTCGGCCCCTCCGACTACGCGATGAACAGCGGGTGGGACTTTGCTGAACACAAGCAGGAGGTCAGGGACGTGGAGAAGCGCATGATTGAGATCGCCTTGGAGAAGGGAGTTGAGCCCAGGTGCGAGATCAACCACTCAGAGGAAGCCAAGCCCTACATCGCCTTGGGAGTGAAGCACTTCTGCCTGGGGGACGAGCTGCGAAACAATATGATCTACTGGAGTACCGAAGGCAAGGCCTTGCGCTCGGTGATGCAGGCCAAATAGGCACTGACAGGCAGTGATTCTCATACTATCTGCTTCTTGTATCTTATGGGGCAACGTAGGTGAAGGCCACTGTCCCACTACCAGAATCAGAACATGAAGGCTCTTCGTGCTGTGAGCCTATGTAGGGTGGAGATGAAAAGGGCTATCGCCTGTGCGATAGCCCTCCTTGATACTGAAGTTTCTTTATTCTAGTTCAGGTGCTTGGTACAAGATTGGTGAGGCGTTACACTCCCTGCTCGAGCGCTAGGGTGCGCGTTGTCTGGTCACAGACCTCAGGGGGTCCGAAGTACTGCACAGCCCCCGGATAGACAAAGCAGGTCTCTCGTGCCCACCTTTCGCGGTGTTCAACAAAGTACTTGAAGGGCGCCCCATCGAGTTCGACCAGTGCCTTCTTGATGACAGGCTTCATCGAACCGTGGCGCTGCTCGAGGTTCATCATCATGGTGATGGGAATTCCCCCGGCCTTCCATTCACTGGCAGGGTGGGAGAGGTTGGTCACCGAGGAGATGTACCCCGTCAGCTCCCCAGCGATGAGCATGAAGGCGTTATAGCCGAGGCTATAGCAGTAGTCAGCGTCAAAGTTTGTGGGGAATGCGCACCTGCCCTCATAGCCGAAGAAGTGGGTCATGGTGCTGAAGGACCCTGAGTAGGAGCCTTCGCTTTTCATCTTCTTCAACTGTGATGCGACCATGGAGGCGAGCAGCTTGTCTGTCTCGATCCTGGAGACCTGCACGTTTCCATGGGGGTCGCGGTCCATCAGCAGCTGCTTCTTGATATCCTTGGGCAGGACGGTGAATACATTGCGGCTTGCCGCTGAGAGTCTTTCTGAGACAAATGTTGTGCGCTCTGAACTGTCGTTGCATGCTGAGAAGGCTATGACATCCTTGGCAAGGAGGTTGTTGATCTCCTCAATGAGAAACTTTATCTCGGGGATGAACTCGATCAGGCCCTCAGGGATAAGCACCACGCCGAAATTGTTCTTGTCCTCGGCCCTGGCCGCAACAACGCGGGCTATGTAGTCAACGATGCTGGTCAGCGACTGTTTGTTCGCCTCGACCTCCTCGCTGATGAGACAGATGTTGGGCTGGGTCTCCAAGGCACATTCCAAGGCGATGTGGCTGGCGCTGCGGCCCATGAGCTTGATGAAGTGCCAGTACTTCTTTGCACTGTTGGCATCGCGCTCGATATTGCCGATCAGCTCGCTGTAGGTCTTTGTCGCCGTATCGAAGCCGAAGGAAATCTCGATGGATTCATTCTTCAGGTCCCCGTCAATGGTCTTGGGGCACCCTATGACCTGGATGGCGTGCCCTTTTTCCTTGAAGTACTCTGCAAGGACTGCGGCGTTGGTATTGGAGTCGTCCCCACCGATGATGACAAGTGCCGACACGTCATGCTTTTTGCATACCTTGGCACAGAGTTCAAACTGTTCTGAGGTCTCCAGCTTGGTCCTGCCGCTGCCGATGATGTCAAAGCCTCCGGTATTGCGGAAGGGAGCGAGGAACTCCTCTGTGATGAGGGTGTAGGAGTCTTCAAGGATGCCGCTCGGCCCCCCTTTGAATCCAAAAAGCTCGTTTTCAGGGTTGGCTTCCTTCATTGCATCGAAGAGGCCGCTGATGACGTTATGCCCGCCGGGGGCCTGGCCGCCGCTGAGGATCACCCCGACGTTGCGCCTTTGGGAGATGGTCTTGTTCTCGCCCTTGGCAAAAGAGACAGAGGGCAGTCCGTATGTGTGGGGGAAGAGCGCCTTGAGGGCATCCTTGTCCTGAAGGGGGGAGGTGGCCTCTCCTCTAACTTGTCGGATGTTCCTGATATCCTCGGTGAGGATGGCAGGAAGCTTTGGCTGGTAGTCATAGCGCAACCGCTGAAGGGGTGATATGTTCATTATGGCTCCTTATGGTACTATTTCTTTGAACAATACAACCATAGAACAAAAATGAGGTTCTTTTCAAGCGATTGTGGTTTTATTGGAGGGGTAACCTGTTGGATTCACCGGGTTTGCAACGGTTTCGCTACTTTTTGTTGCATCCTGACACTCCATCTGGTATACCCAAGGGGTGGGGGGATTCAGCATGCACAAGAGAATTGCCGTCAATGACCGTTGGCTCTACAAAGATGATCATCACGACAAGTATTGCCAGCCATCCTTTGATGACTCGCATTGGCAGGAGGTGGACCTGCCGCACACCAATACCCTGCTTTGCCGCCACTACTTTGATGAGGAGAGCTTCTGCTTTGTCTCGACCTATCGCAAACACCTGCAGTTCGACCTGCCCCGGGGCTGCAGCGCCATCTTGCGCTTCGAGGCCATAGCCTCCCAGGCCAGGGTCTATGGCGATGGGGTGCTGCTCCATATCCATAAGGGGGGCTACCTGCCCTTTGAGGTCAGATTGGGAAAGAAGAGCTCACTGCTGGTGGCCGTGGTGGTCGATAGTCGTGAGGATGAGCTCATCCCGCCCTTTGGGGGCAGCATCGACTACCTCACCTTCGGGGGCATCTATCGGGAGGTGAACCTCCTGGTGCATAAGGATGAGAGAATCCACTCCCTTTGGGTGGAGAGCACCGATCCCTCCTCCGTCAGGTTCCGCGGTACCACCGAGCTCTCCGAGGGCCTCACCTATGTAGGGCGTATCCTGGATGGGGGGCAGGAGCTCTGCCGTGTTGATGACCTGCTCCTGCATGAGAGCTTCGATCGCTCCATCAGCGGCTTGTCACTGCAGAGGTGGTCGCCTGAAAGCCCCAAGCTCTATACCTTTGAACTCACCTTGGAGAATGGCGATTCACAAGAGGTTCGCTTTGGATCGCGCAGCGCCCGTTTTGAGGCTGACGGCTTCTATCTCAATGGAAAGAAGCAGAAGCTCATAGGGTTGAACCGTCACCAGAGCTACCCCTACGTGGGCTATGCGATGCCTGCAAGTGGGCAACGCGAGGATGCCTTGCGCCTCAAGGAGCTGGGAGTCGACCTGGTGCGTACCAGCCACTACCCCCAGAGCCCTGCATTCCTGGACGCCTGTGACGAGCTCGGGCTGCTGGTCTTTGAGGAGATTCCGGGGTGGCAACACATCTCTGATGAACTGACTTGGCGAACGCTCTGCCTGGAGAACGTAGAGGCGATGATAGAGCGTGACTTCAACCACCCCTCCATCATCCTGTGGGGAGTGCGCATCAACGAGTCCGGTGATGATGATGAGCTGTATGCCAGGACCAATGCCCTGGCAAGAAGGCTCGATCCTGCAAGGCAGACTGCAGGGGTGCGTAACTTTGCAAAGAGCTCCCTGCTTGAGGATGTCTATACCTTCAACGATTTCTCCCACGACGGCACCAATGCTGGCCTGGCGAAAAAGAGCACCATCTGCAAGGGAAATGTTCCCTATCTGGTGACCGAGTTTTGCGGGCATATGTTCCCAACCAAGCGCTACGACAACCCTATACAGCGTAAGGAGCACGCCCTAAGGCATTACCGCACCCTTGATGCGCTGTTCGGCTCCGAGGGCGTCAGTGGGGCCATAGGGTGGTGCATGAACGACTACAACACCCACAGCAACTTCGGAAGTGGCGACCAGGTGTGCTACCACGGTGTCTGTGACGGGGGAAGGGCCCCAAAGCTCGCCGCCTATGTCTACATGAGCCAGAAGGGGAGTCCGCCCGTCATGGCCCTGTCCTCGGCCCCTGACGGCGGGGATTTTCCCAAGGCGAGCATCCCGACGCTCCTGGTAGCGACCAACTGCGATAGCGTGCGGGTCTTCTTCCAGGACGAGGAGGTGGGCACCTTCCTCCCCGACAGGAAGGGCTTCCCCCATCTTCCCCATCCTCCGGTCCTGCTCACCGACCTGATAGGAAAGCGCCTTGAAAAGGAGACCTACCTCACGCGCAAGGATAGGGATAGGCTGCGTGTCCTGCTGAACAAGGTGGGGCGACAGGGCGCTGCCCTCACCCTGGTGGACAAGGTGCGCATGGGGTGGTTCCTCTTGCGCTACCGCCTCTCGTACCAGGATGCGGTCTCCCTGTTCATCCGGTATGTGGGCAACTGGGGTTCGGAGGCATCCCGGTGGCGCTTTGAGGGTCTGATGGGAGGGGAGGTGGTCTGCACGGAGTCCTACGGAGAACACAAGGTGCCCTATCTTCACCTCGATACCCGCACCACTGTGATCGCCTTGGGCGATACCTACTCGGTGGTATGGCTCAATGTCGCCATACGCAAGGAGGGACAGAGCCTGCCGCTGCCGTACGCCCACGAGGCGTTCGCTGTGACGGTGGAAGGACCCCTCAGCCTCATTTCCCCCGCACTCGGGGTGTGTGAGGGAGGGACGGCGGTGGTCTATCTGCGAACAGTGGGGCAAAAAGGCGAGGCTAAGGTAACCATTTCCAGTCCCATAGGTGACAAAAGCATCCTCTTTACAGTAGTGTAGGGAATGTTTACCCTCTATATTGATGCTGATTCATGTCCCAAGAACCTTAGAGCCATCCTGCTCAGATGCATAATCAAGAATGACTATGCAGCATTCTTTGTTGCCGACCGGCCTTTGAAGGATGTGCAGACCGCCTACGAGCAGCATACGGCCAAGTTGCGAAAAGAGGCTGAAAAAAACGGAGTGCAGGACACGCGCTCAATCACCAGCAAAATTGAGAACGTGGTGGTGGAGCCTGACATGGACAGTGCCGACAACTGGATGGTCGAGCATGCCACCCCCCCATGCCTTGCTGTAACGCACGACATCCCCCTTGCCGCACGCCTTGTTGAGAAGGAGATCCCCACCATAGACGACAGGGGGGGGGTCTTCACCCAGGAGAACATGGCCGAGCGCCTCTCCATACGCAACGCGATGAAGGAGTTCCGTGAGATGGGCATCTTCAGTGAGAAGCACAAGCCCATGGGTCCTAAGGAGACCAAGGCCTTCTCCGATACGCTGAACACAATGCTTCACAAGCTGACGGTGAAGCAATAGCACAACCTCCGCTTCTTTTGGGGTAATGCGTAAAAAAGCCATACTACTCTACAAAAACGAAGAAGATCGGACCTTTCTTCTAGGCAAGACGGAAAGGTTGCCCTGGCTCAGTTGCCAGGCGGCCCTTTCATCGTCGGAGAGCCGACCACAGGATTGTCACCTGCTGATAGGCAGGGCGGAGGACCTTTGCTCCTTGCTCACCCTGAAAAGGGAGGCTCTCTCCAATGCACAGCTTCCCCTGCTGGTATTCTCGGCCAACTCCCAATTCCCCGTCCTCAGGATGGTGGAGGGCCCCTCGTGCAAGGTGGTCAATGAGAGCATCGGGACCCAAAGCCTTGGCGAGGAGGTTCTCTCCCTGATCAGGGCGAAGCCAGAGGTGTGCAAGGAGAGTCCGCCTTGCACCCTCACCCTGCGCGAGAGGCAGGTCGTCGCCCTGATCCTCAGCGGGGAGGAGAACAAGGCCATAGCCGCCAAGATGGGCATCAAGCTCTCCACCGTCTATGCACATAAGAAGAACCTCTTCCTCAAGACAGGGATGCACACTACCAGCCAGTTGGTGGTGTGGGCCCTGCTTAGGGAGTTTGTTCCCTAGCTTGCCATCTCAGATGTTTTGACTTCTCTCTGATGTCGGTTTATACTTCAGGTGGGTCCTGTAAGCATGCTGTACGTTCATGCCAATTCACAGCATGTCATCACTGTTGCTTTCAAGGGGGAGAGTAAAGAAATGAAAAAAATGTGTTTACGGTTTCTCGTCACCCTGTTGCTTTTGGTCAGTACCTTCTTTTTGGTGACTGCCCAGCCCATTACAGAACAGGTTCCGGATATTGTTTCCTTGGACATCTATTCGACCAATGCCCTGCATGGAAGAGTAGGAAATGAAGATGGTGCAGGAGTAGCCCTTCTGGGTTCTTACATACACCATTTTCGAGCACAGAATCCTGACATGATCATGCTTGATGCAGGCAACGCCCTTCAGGGTACAGCTGTATCCACCTTCTTTGACGGGAAACCGGTCATTGAATTCTTCAATTTGGCGGGCTATGATGCCCTGAACTGCGGAAATCATGAGCTCGACTGGAAACCTGCAGATCTTGTCAGGATTATGAAGGATGCAGCGTTTCCCTTCTTAGGAGCAAACATCGCTACAAGGGATGCAAAGCCTGCCGACTTTACCACCACTTATGTAGTCTTGGATCGTGGTGGTATCTCTGTTGGCATTATAGGTCTTATCGACCCCAGCCATTTCAACAGCATCGCTTCCTCTTCCTTGGAAGGGTTGGCGTTTATAGATGCAGCCCTTACAGCAAATCATTTCATTCCCATTCTAAGAAAACAGGGTGTGGATGTAATTGTATTGTTGGCGATGGTTCCTGGATGGACTGACGAGAATGGCAAGGCTGAGGGAAATCTTATAGACCTGGCCTATGCTGTACCGGATGCTGATGCCATCATTGGGAGCTTGCACAATGAAGTGGTGACCACCATTGAGGGAACTCCTGTTGTCGTGGCTTGGAGATATGGGGAAAAAATAGGACATATCCAGCTGCAGTATGACAAGGCAAACAGGGAGGTGGTCTCTTCTAAGGTCGAATTGATACCTGTGAAGGGGGACCCTTTGCATCTAGGTGAAGACGTTGGAATAGCTTCTATGCTCAAGGGATATTCTGAAGCGTTGAAAGAGTCCAATACAAAACAGATAGGAAGTGTAGACAAGGCCTTGGTTCGGGGTCCTGGAGAGACGGCCATCGGTAACTGGATCGTAGATGCAATGAATGAAAGTGCCAACAGCCAAATAGCCTTCACTAACCCCGGAGGGATTCGTGCGGACTTACCAGCTGGTCCCATCACAGGGGATGGTATCTACAAGGTCTGCCCTTTCCCCAATACCATCTGCACCACCACCATGGGAGGGGAGCAACTGCTGAGATTCCTTGAGCAGTGCGCCTCGCTGAACCCGATTCCCATTTCAGGGCTCAAGTTTGGCTTTGATAAAAACCTCCCTGAAGGGTCAAGAGTCCTGTTTGCAGAATTGATGGACGGTACTGCGATTAGAAGGGATGCTTCCTATAAGGTGACAACCAATAGTTTCCTCAAGGATGGAAAAGATGGGTATACCGTATTAGGGGAGAATCTCAAGTGGATAGACACCTCTGTACTGATGAGGGATGCCATGACCCAGTACGTGATGAAATACGGAACAATCAAGACTGAGCTTGAAGGGCGTATTGTGGATAAGACCAAATAGGATTTTCTGGTTCTGATGTGAAAGATGCTTGCCGATAGTGCTATATAGGCAAGCATCTTTGTATCCTCTGCGAAATGAGTCTTAGAAGCCTTTGAGCCCTGGGAACGGGATGACATCACGGAGGTTTCCCATGCCACGTGCAGTCTTGTTACCCTTGGAATAGCAATGGCGGCTTTTCAGCCGCCATCACATAAGTAAATACTAGAACATGCAACTACACATGCTACTTTCTAGAAGTCAGAGAGCCTAGGAGCCCTGGGGAAGGGGATGACATCACGTATGTTTCCCATGCCGGTGACATACTGCACAGCCCTTTCAAAGCCCAGGCCGAAGCCTGCATGGGGCACCGAGCCGAACCTTCTGAGGTCGAGGTACCACCAGTACTCCTCGGGGTTGAGCTTCATCTCGATCATGCGCTGGGTAAGGGTGTCGATGTTCGCCTCACGCTCGGATCCTCCGATGATCTCCCCAAGGCGGGGCACCAGCACGTCCATGCCACGGACCGTCCTGCCGTCGGCATTGAGCTTCATGTAGAACGCCTTGATGTCCTTGGGATAGTCGGTGACGATGACCGGGCTCTTGAAGACAACCTCGGTGAGGAACTTCTCGTGCTCGCTTTGCAAGTCGTTTCCCCAGGCAACCGGAAAGGAGAACTTCGAGGCGTGCTTTTCCAGTTCCTTGACCGCATCGGTGTAGGTCAGGCGCACAAAGGGTGTGTCCACAATGCCCCTGAGCGTGTCTTGCATGCCCTTCTCCACAAACTGGGAGAAGAAGGCCATGTCCTCGTCACACTTCTCAAGCACCGTCTTGAACAGGTACTTCAGAAAGGACTCGGCGATCTCCATATTCCCTTCATTGTTGCAGAATGCCATCTCGGGCTCCACCATCCAGAATTCTGAAAGGTGGCGCTTGGTGTTGGAGTTCTCAGCCCTGAAGGTCGGTCCGAAGGTGTAGATGTTCTTCATCGCCATCGCATAGGCTTCCCCTTCGAGCTGGCCGCTTACCGTTAGGAAGGATTTCTTACCGAAGAAGTCCTTGGAGTAGTCGACGCAGCCCTCTTCGGTCAGAGGGGGGTTCTTGGGGTCGAGTGTGGTGACCAAAAATTGCTGCCCAGCACCTTCGGCATCGCTGCTGCTGATGATCGGGGTGTTCACATAGACAAACCCGTTCTCCTGGAAGTACTGGTGTACGGCATAGGAGAGCGTGTTCCTCACCCGCGTTACAGCGCCGAACATATTGGTCCGGGGCCTCAGGTGGGCTATCTCCCTGAGGTATTCGATGGTATGGCGCTTCTTCTGCAAGGGGTAGGAGTCAGATGGGCAGTCGCCTACGAGCTTGACATCCAAGCTGGCCATCTCCACCCGCTGCGAGCCGCCGGCGCTCTCGATGATGGGGCCCCTGCAGATGACTGAAGAGCCTGTGGAGAGCGAGTCGAGCAAGCCATCATTGGCAAACTGCTCCTTGTCGATGACAACTTGCAGGCCTTTGAGGCATGAACCGTCGTTCACCTCAAGGAAACATACGGTCTTGCTGTCCCGCTTGGTACGTACCCAACCTTCAGCTTGGACGACCTCTTGGCTTGGCTCTCTCTTGAGCAACGCGGAAATACGTTCGATCATGGGAAATGCTCCTTCGAAAAGTATCCCTTCATTATGGTTTTTTGCCCCTCTCTAGTCAAGAATGGGAATGGGGGGGCTATTTCACCCTTTGGCATCAGCTTTTCAGTGAGGAACCTGCACCAAGCCCCTCTCCAATGAGGTTCTTGCAGTTCCCAGCGTTTGTTCTTTTGGGGGTTTTTTGCATTGGGTTACTGTATATCTGCTAGGTTTTTATAAAAAGGGGAGAAATGTTCCTATTATGTTATTCTGACAGATTGACAAAATATGAAGAAGTGTTATAAATAGAAGCAATGACTTTCCCTGGAGGATTCATATGTATTCAACCATGCCGCAGATATTTTCAAACATCGTCAAGACCTATCCCGGATACTCTGTCCAGATGAGCAAGGATATGAGCGGAGCGTTTCAAAGTGTCCCCTACTCACAGCTGTACAGCGATATCAACGCCCTTGCCGCTTCACTACACCATCGTGGGATGAAGCGCGGGGATAACGTAGGGCTTATCAGCGATAACCGCAGCGAATGGCTGCTCAGTGACCTGGCCATCCAGACCCTGGGGGCTGCGGACGTTCCACGCGGCCGCGATGCCATGCCGTACGAGATCAGCTTCATTCTCGGAATTACCGAGGCCTCCTTCTGCTTTGTGGAGAATGCCGTACAGCTGCGCAAGGTCCTCAACCTCAAGGAGAAGCTTCCTGCGCTCAAGGTCTTTGTGGTCATGGACAAGGAGTTCACCTCCGACACGCTTGAGAACACCACCGTCATTGCAGGGGTGGAGGTCCTTCTCATACAGGATCTTCTCACCGAGGGAAGGCTTCTCCTGAACGATTCCTCCATTGCCCGTACTATCGAAGATGAGCGCCTGAAGGGGAAGGGTGATGATACTGCCACCATCATCTTTACCAGCGGTACAACCGGAGAGCCCAAGGGCGTTGTGCTCTCCCATGCGAACTTTGCCTACCAGCTTGAGGCGCTGCCCAGGGTCATCCCCGTTGTAGGGCCGGGCCAGAGGTGGCTCAGCGTCCTGCCGGTATGGCACTCCTTTGAAAGGATCTTGCAGTATTTCATCATCAGCCAGGCTTCCACCATCGCATACTCCAAGCCGCTTGGGTCGATCCTCATTGCAGACCTCTCCTTGGTGAACCCCCACTGGATGGGTTCTGTGCCCAGGATCTGGGAGGCGGTGAAGAGCGGGGTGTTCAACAGCATGAAGGCAAAGAGCCCTGTTTCAAGATCCCTGTTCAAGTTCTTTGTCTTTGTGGCCAAGCACTACAACCACAACCGCGACCTGCTCCTCGGCGAGGTAGCCACCTTCAAGAAGCGCAGCCGCGCCCTTGATGTGCTGAGGTCCGTCCTGCCAACGGTCCTGCTCTACCCCCTGTATAAGATGGGGGACCACCTGGTATATGGAAAGGTCAGGCAGAAGCTTGGCAAGAACTTCATAGCAGGTGTCAGCGGGGGCGGCTCGCTCAGTGAGGGCGTGGACATGTTCTTCTCCTCCATCGGAATCAAGCTGCTCGATGGCTACGGCCTTACCGAAAGTGCCCCGGTCATCGCTGTGAGGAACCTGAACCACAGCATCAAGCGCACCGTCAGCCCACTGGTGGGAACCGAGGTGATGATTGTCGATGAAGGGGGAAGGGAGGTTCCTCCTGGGGTGAAGGGGGTTGTCATGGCGCGCGGGCCTCAGGTGATGAAGGGGTACTACAAGAGACCCGCCCTTACCAAGGCGGTGCTCTCCCCCGACGGCTGGCTCAATACCGGGGATCTGGGTATCTGGACCCATCACGGTGAGTTCGCCCTTGCAGGACGGGCAAAGGATACCATCGTGCTATCCGGCGGTGAGAACCTGGAGCCTGTCCCCATCGAGGCCAAGATTTGTGAAAGCGAGTTTGTGGAGAGCGCAGTGGTGCTCGGCCAGGACAAGAAGTACCTTGGGGCCCTGGTGGTGCTGAACAGAAAGAGCGTTGAGGAGTATCTGACACGTGAGCAGATCCCCTATCTTGCTGACAAGCTTGCCGGCATGAAAGAGGTCAAAGCTCTGGTGGAGGCCTCCATCAATGAGATCATCAGCGTAAAACATGGGTTCAAGAGCTATGAGCACATCAGCAGGATCGTCATCATCAACAAGTCTTTTGAGGTTGGGGTGGAGCTGAGTGCAAAGCAGGAGCTCAAGCGCTTTGAGATCAACAAGCTCTACAAACAGGAGATAGAGCAGCTGTTTGCCAGTTGAGCACTCTAGTTAAGGTGTACTAGCAGAATATTTTATTGGACAGATTGCGAGAGCAGTGTCAGAAATCTTGCTTATTTCCCCTGTGTCAGATACACTTTGCGTGTAGAACAGACATAGGGGTTTTTATGCTTCAGATCATCGGGACTAAGAAATGCAAAGAGACGGCCAAAGCCTTGCGTGCATGCAAGGAGCGCTCGATACCTTGTCAATTCATCAATCTGAGCGAACGTTCGCTCTCCGAAGGGGAGTGGGCATCCCTGTTCCAATCCATCCCGGACGAAGATCTTCTGGACACCTCTTCTCCCTACTACACCAAGCAAGGCTACCAGCATCGCGTTTTCTCCACCCAGGAGGAGCTCAAGGAGCACCCGGAGCTTCTGAAGACCCCCGTCCTGCGTATCAAAGGCAGGGCCCATGCTGGGTTCGACCTCCCGAAACTGATCGAATGGGGAGGCTTGTGATGGTACGCTATGCAGTGCTGGGCAGCGGCTCCAGTGGGAACAGCTACGTCTTCTCCGACGGAACCACATCGGTGTTGGTCGACCAGGGCTACAGTGGTGTCGAGCTGGGCAGGCGGCTTTCAGCCATAGGCCTTGAACTTGACTCTGTTGCCGCAGTATGCGTCACTCACCTCCATCCCGACCATGCCAAGGGGTTGGGCGTGCTTGCACGAAAAATGCGGATTCCCATCTATCTGCACAGTGCAATGGTTGCCAAAGAGCCTGTTGCCTTCTCCAAGCTCGGAATTCCCCAGGAGTGTGTCTCCCTGGTGGAGCCACTGCTTGAGTATACGGTCGGGCCCTTTGTCCTGAGCTGTTTTGAGACGAGCCATGACAGCGCAGGCTCGGTGGGCTGGCACGTCAGGCATGGGGACACGACGCTGATGGTCCTCACCGACACCGGCTGCTACAGCAGCGAGCATCTGAACCTTGCCAAGAAGAGCAACATCCTTTTCTTGGAGGCCAACTACGATGAGGCGATGCTCCATGAGGGCCCCTATCCCTATTATCTGAAACAGAGGATCTCCGGTCTGTACGGTCACCTTTCCAATGACCAGGCGATGCGTTTTTTGCAAGAAAGTGAATTTAATGGAGAGCATGTATATTTTATCCATCTCTCAGGTACGAATAACGAGCCCTCGCTCCTGTCTGAAATGGCCAGGCTGCAGATCAAGACTCCCTTCACGGTCTGTGAAAAAGGCCGTTGCTACGGGGGGAATATGGAGAGATCATGAACAAGAAGAATGAGAAAGCGAACAAGAAGAACAGGAAAAAAGATATCTGGTCCCTCAAGCGTATCAGCAAGCTTAAGAGAACCGATGGTCTGACCATGAAGACGGTCTACGAGTACACCATGAATGCCATGGTGGACTGTACTGCCTCCAGAAACGCCAAGCGTGTCGCTCTTCGCATCTACGGCGATGACGAGAGCCTGATCACGTACGCGCAGATGAAGAGCATGAAGGACAGCATCGCCGTGACCCTGCTTGAGGCCGGCTTTGTCCATGGGGACAAGATTGCCATCCTCGGTGAGAGCTGCCCCACCTGGCTTGTTGCCTACTTCGGCATCACCTCCATCGGGTGTGTTGCCGTTCCCATCCTGCCCGACTTCTCCTCAAAGGAGGCGTGCGCCATTCTGGAGCACTGCGGGGCCAAGGGCATTGTGGTTAATGTCAAGAACTTTGAAAAGGTGCTGCCCTTTGTGGCGAAGGACCCCTCCTTCCTGGTGAGGATGGAGGACCTCTTCCATATCCCCGATCCCATCAGCGGAAGCCTCAAGGGCAAGGAGCAGTTTGCCTCCGCCCCGGGGCGTGACATAACCAGGAGGAAGCTGGATAAGAAGGCCCATGAGCTGAGGGCAACCAGCAAGGCAAAGGAAGAGGACCTCGCCTCCCTGATCTATACCAGCGGCACCACCGGCAGCAGCAAGGGCGTCATGCTCACCCACAAGAACCTGGTCTGGAACGCTGATGTCTCCACCGATGTCTATGTCGACCTCAGGCCCGGCGACCATATCCTTTCGATCCTGCCCATCGCCCACGTCTACGAGTTCACCACAGGCCAGATTCTGGAGCTGATGTGTGGAACGGAGATTACCTTTTTAGGAAAGGCACCGGCTCCGAGCATCCTGCTTCCAGCCCTCAAGGCGGTGAGGCCAAGGCTGCTGATGAGCGTGCCGTTGCTGATGGAGAAGATCTACCGCAGCTCGGTGCTTCCTGTCATGCGTGACAACGAGAAGCTCAAGCCCTGGCTGAAGTTCGGGCCGACCAAAAGGATCATCTCCAGGATCATCGGACGCAAGCTCAAGATTACCTTTGGCGGCAAGCTGAAGTTCTTCGGTATCGGTGGGGCCCCCCTTGACCGTGATGTCGAGCAGTTCCTCGCAGATGCCAAATTTCCCTATGCCATCGGGTACGGCCTTACCGAAACCTCCCCCCTCATCGCCGGAGGCCTGCCTACAAAGCACCATGTCGGCATGATAGGCAAGCTCGTCGAGCATGTTGATGTGATCCTTGACAACAAGGACCCCCAAACCGGGGTGGGAGAGATCCTCGTCAAGGGGCCGAACGTCATGCAGGGCTACTACGACAATCCCAAGCTCAACGAGGAAGTCTTCACCGAAGACGGGTACTTCCGTACCGGCGACCTCGGTTTCTTTGACAAGAAGGGGCGCCTGGCCATCAAGGGACGGACAAAGACCATGATCTTGGGAGCGGGGGGAGAGAATATCTATCCCGAGCACATTGAGGCGGTCATCAACAACCTCAGCTTTGTCTCAGAGTCCCTGGTTGTCCCCGAGGATGGGGGCCTGATAGCCCTGATCAAGATCGACATCGACTCCTTCGCCCAGAAGATGGCCCTGAATGTCAACGATGCGAAGGCTGAGGCCCTCAAGTATGTGGCGAAGATCCGCGAGGATGTGAACAAGGAGCTCAGCGCCTTCAGTCGCATAAGCACCGCAGAGTTGCATGAGGAGCCCTTCCAGCGGACTCCAACACAGAAGATAAAGAGGTTCCTCTATTCGAGGCTATCCAGCAGCGACGACACCAAAGAGAAAAAATAGGGTTGAGCCTCTCGCCTCAGGTGTGGTATACCTCAAGCAAAGGGTTATTAATGGCTAATGTAGACATACGAATCAAGAAGACGGAAGCTCTTGCAACTCCCAGTGAGCTTGCAAGAAGGTTCCCGGTTGACGAGGCGACAGCTTCGTTTATCGCCCAGAGCCGACAGACAGTCAATGATATCATACAAGGGAGGGACCACCGGTTGCTTGCGATCGTAGGTCCCTGCTCTCTGCATGACCGCAAGGCCGCTGTCGAATATGCCACAAGGCTCAAGGACCTCGCCAAAAAGGTTGGGTCTGAGATGTTCATCGTCATGCGCGCATACTTTGAAAAGCCCCGCACCGTCCTGGGATGGAAGGGCCTGATCCTCGACCCGAGGATGGATGGCTCCTACCAGATCGAGGAGGGCATCGCCCAGGCTCGGTCGCTGTTGCTGGAGATAGTCTCCCTGGGTGTTCCTGTGGGGTGTGAGGTTCTCGACCCCATCATCCCCCAGTATATAGACGCCCTGATGAGCTGGTCCTCGATCGGGGCGAGGACAACTGAGAGTCAGATCCATCGTAACCTTGCCAGCGGCCTGAGCGTCGCCGTCGGGTTCAAGAACAGCACCAGCGGCGATCTGCTCAATGCGATCAACGCCATCAAGTGCGCATACAGTCCCGCCTCCTTCATCGGCATGGACTACCTCGGGGCAAGCACCATCTTCAGGACTACTGGCAATGACTGCTGTCACCTCATCCTGCGTGGAGGCGACCAGAGCCCGAACTACTATGAGGATGATGTTGAGGCTGCCCGCACCCTGATGGTGAACAACGCCCTCAATCCTGCCATCATCATCGACTGCAGCCACGCCAACTCGCGCAAGCACTATGACCGTCAGAAGCGGGTGCTGCGCTCTATCGTGGACCAGGTGAGCTGGGGGGAGGCTGCCATCAGGGGCTTCATGCTGGAAAGCAACCTCTTTGGAGGCTCCCAAAAGATTCCGGACGACCTGTCCGACCTGAAGTATGGCGTCTCGGTCACCGATGCATGCATCGGGTGGGATGAGACCGAACGTATATTGGTACATGCTTGTGAACTTCTTCGCAAGGCTCGACTTGAGGAAGGCAATGCCCTTCCCCTATAGGAGGTCCGTATGGTTCCGTCAGTATTGGTTATCTTGGCAGAAGGGTTTGAGGAGATTGAGGCGATCACCCCGATCGACCTGCTTCGCCGCAGTGGGGCAAAGGTTACCGTTGCTGGGCTTGGCAGCCTTACCATCCATGGCTCCCATGGCATAACGGTGGTGTGCGACAGGCTGCTCAGTGAGTGTACAGAGGAGTATGATGCCCTGGTCCTGCCCGGAGGCGGGGAGGGTTCGAAGAACCTCGCGTCTTCGTTTGCCGTATTGGAGCTTGCCATCAAGACAAGCCACAAGGGCGTGGTCGCAGCCATCTGCGCAGCTCCCTCTGTAGTGCTTGGAAAGACCGGTCTGCTGGAAGGCAGGCGAGTCACCGGCTTCCCCGGCAGCGGCTTCGAAGGCCTTGTCCTTGAGGATGAGAAGGTCATCACCGACGGGCCCATCATCACTGCGCAGGCAGCTGGTAGTGCTGTGGATTTCTCCCTGGCCATCATAGCCAAGATCTTCGATGAAGAAACTGCAAAGAAGATAGGCAAGCGGATTTACTATTAAGGAGACCGGCCTTGGCTACCATTGGATTTGACAACGAGAAGTATTTGGAAGAGCAAAGGCATTACATCCTGGAACGGGTGGCTCAGAACGACGGCAAGCTCTACCTTGAGTGTGGCGGCAAGCTGTTGTTCGACTACCATGCGGCGCGGGTATTGCCAGGGTTTGACCCCAATGTGAAGATGAGGGTCTTCCAGTCCCTCAAGGACCAGATAGATGTCATCATCTGCATCCATGCAGGGGATATCGAACGGCGCAAGATGCGCAGCGACTTCGGCATCACGTATGATACCGATGTCTTCAAGATGATCGATGACTTCTCTAAATGGGGCCTGAAGGTTACGCGCGTGGTCATCACGCGCTTTGACGAGGAACCGGGGGCCATCCAGTTCAAGAACCTGCTTGAGCAGCGGGGCATCACCGTCTATATCCACCATGCTACACCGGGCTACCCCAACAATGTCGACCTGATCGTCAGCGATGAGGGGTATGGGGCGAACCCCTACATACCCACAGAGAGGCCTGTAGTCATCGTCACTGCCCCAGGTCCCGGCTCGGGCAAGCTGGGCACCTGCCTTTCGCAGATGTATCATGACCATAAGGCGGGCAGGAAGAGCGGCTACTCGAAGTTTGAGACCTTTCCCATCTGGAACCTGCCCATCGACCACCCGGTCAACATAGCATACGAGAGCGCCACAGCCGACATAGGGGACAAGAACCTCATCGACCATTTCCATGCCAGTGCGTACAACCAGATCACCGTCAACTACTCGCGCGACCTTGAGGCGTATCCGCTGCTCAAGCGCATAGTCAGCAAGATCACCGGTGAGGATTGCATCTACAAGAGTCCCACCGACATGGGGGTGAACCGCTGCGGCTTCGGCATCATCGATGACGAGGTGGTTCGCAAGGCGGGCCAGCAGGAGGTCATCAGGCGCTACTATCGCGCTGCGTGTGAGTATGTGCAGGGCATAGGTACCAAGGAGACTGTCGAGCGCAGCCGCTCCATCATGGCCAGTGCCAGGCTCACCTTCGATGACCGCACCGTCGTCCCTGCAGCGGCGGAGGCCCTCCAGGATGGCATCAGGCGCAACAAGGGGCTCAATGGCATTGTCTGTGCGGCTGCGATCCAACTTCCTGATGGAAGGATAGTCACCGGGTGCAACTCACCTCTGATGCATGCCTCATCCGCCCTGATCCTCAATGCGGTGAAGGTCATGGCCGACATCGACCATGAGGTCGACCTGATCTCACCGGCGATCATGCAGTCGGTGACGGAGATGAAGCGCGATGTGCTCAAGGGCAGGGGGGTGAGCCTCAACCTCGATGAGGTGCTTATCTGCCTGGCCATGAGCTGTGCCATCAGCGACGATGCGAGAAAGGCGGCTGCCGAGCTTCCCCTCCTGCAGGGCTGTGAGGTGCACATGACCCATATACCCTCCTCCGGGGACTCTTCGGGCCTGAGGAAACTGGTGCTCAATGTCACCAGTGATCCCAAGTTCCCCACCTCAAACCTGTACAATCCGAGCTAGCTCAGCCCAGAAGGCTGGCTATGATGGGCAGTACTCCCAGGACTGCAAGGATCCTGAAGGTGTGCATCAGCACGATCTTGGGTGTCTCAAGGCCCAGCTCATCACTGATGAGGGCCATCTCTGTGATGCCCCCCGGCGTTGCTGAGAAGATTGCCGTACCCCAGTCGAGCCTGCACACCTTGTACAGCACGAAGGCTGTCAGGAATGCCATGACAAAGAGTTCCACCAGGAGAATCAGGGCAGGAAGAATCAGCACCCCTCCCTCTGCCAACGTCTGGAACGTCACCTTGCTTCCTATGTAGCACCCTGCGCCTATCTGGACCACCACCCTGAGGGGGGCGGGATAGACAGCCCCGTCAGTGGCAAGGTTGAGCAAGGCTATGGCGAATATCGAGCCCAGGATTGCGCCTGCAGGTATCTTCAGCATCACAAATGAGGCCCCCCCTGCGAACGCAGTTGCCAATGAGACAACGTAGCTGAGCATGGCGGGCCTTTGCCCCTTCTCGGCCGTTACCCCAGGTTGGATCGTCCGCTGTGCGGGTGCGACCATCAGGCGGATCAGAGGTGGGAAGATGATGATCACCGATATGAGCCTGAAGAGCTGCAAAAGCGCCACATGCTCCATGGAAGCCCCGAAATCAGCTGCCACCAGGGCAAGGTCCGATACCCCTCCCGGGGCACAGGCAAAGAAAGAGGTCATGAAACTCAAGGTTGTGAGCTCGCTCATCAGAAAGGCAAAGCCCAGATTGATGAGCAGCAGCATGACAACCAGGATGATCACAGGAAGCACCATTGTCCTGAGTGTCTTGATGTCGGATTGGGTGAAGCGCGTCCCAATGACCAGACCTGAGAGTATCTGGATGCCAAGGCGCAAGTCCTTGGGATAGGTTGGGATCACCGGGTAGAAAGCATTGAAGACCATGGCGGCCAACAGCGATCCGATAAGGGCGCCTGCCGGCACGCGCATGCGTTTGACCAGCATGCCTCCGACCCCTCCACAAAGGTGGAGGAGCACCAGGTAGGGGATGGTCATCTTTTGGCCCCTGCTGCTGGGGTAAGGGTATGGGCTAGCTCTGTGCTGTTCATGAATAGGGTTTCTGCCTTGTATCGTTTTGAAACCGATTGTACCATGGTTTCACCTAGGTTTCTACTTCCAAAAGCATATCCTATGGTTTCAGGTGGACCCTATTTTCTCTGTTGGGCACTGTTTTTTGTTTATTTACATGATTTTGCTATGATTTGGAGGGTTCATCGCTCTGAGCGCATGACTAATCTTGACGTGTGTGCCAAGTGCTGGTACCTTTATGGTATGAAATTATCTACAAAAGGCCGCTATTCCTTGGAGACTATGGTCTATCTCTCTACCTGTCGGGGAAACTGCAGTATCCGTTCGATAAGTGAGGCCACCGGCATAAGCAGCGGCTATCTTGAACAGCTCATGATCCCTTTGAAGAGGTTCAACCTGGTTGAGTCAGAACGTGGGGTGCAGGGTGGCTATCGCATTGCAAGAAAGGACATTACCTGTGGTGAGGTTCTTTCTGCCAGCGAAGGGATCTTTACACCAACGCCCTGTGAGGATTGTATTCAGAACGATGCTTGCAAGACCCATCAGATATGGTCGATGCTGCAAGATACGGTCAGCGAATTCGCTCACCAGATCTTGGTCGAGGACTTGGCTTCCCATCTGGTTGCATCTGAAGCTGGAGGTGGAATTTGAAAGTCTCAACACGTGGACGCTACGGGCTTCGGCTGCTTGTAGACCTTGCAGAACATTCCAGCGAACTCCCGGTCGCCCTTTCACAGGTAGCCTCCCGCCAGGGCCTGAGCGAGAAGTACCTGCAGCAGGTAGCCCTGCTGCTGACTCGCGGCGGATACCTGGTCTCTGTCAAGGGTGCCGGAGGAGGCTACCTCTTGAGCAGGAAAAGTGAGCAGATCCTCATCTATGATGTCCTGGACCTCCTTGAGGGCAATATTGCTTTTGCAGAGATCCCACAAAAAGAGGAGACTGCCATCCAGCGATGCATCCGCATCCACTTTTTCCAAAAGCTGGATGAGAAGGTTGCACAGACCTTTGAAGGGGTCACCTTGGCTGATGTTACCAAGGCCGAGTGGTTCACCTACATGATCTAGCTGTCCTCTGGTTGACAGGGCCCGGAATAGTAATTACTGTATCTCCTATAGTAATACTATGATTTAATACGAACCATACAGTTCAAGGAGCAGAGCATGAAGGCGAATATCCATACAGACATAACAAAAAAGATTGGCAATACCCCCCTGATACGGCTCAATCGCCTCAACGATGGGCATGCGACCATTCTTGCCAAGGTTGAGAGCTTCAATCCGCTCTCCAGTGTGAAGGACCGCATTGCCCTTTCCATGATAGAGGGTGCGGAAAAGGTGGGCCTGCTTACAGAGGGGTCGGTCATAATCGAGCCTACCAGCGGAAATACAGGGGTGGGGCTTGCCTACATAGCAGCGGTGAAGGGCTATCGCCTCATCATCACCATGCCTGAGAGCATGAGCATCGAGCGACGCAAGCTGCTTTCTGCCTTGGGGGCGGAGCTGGTGCTCACCGAAGGCTCTACGGGTATGAGAGGAGCGATTGCAAAGGCTGAAGAGCTTGCCAAGGAGACGCCCAACTCCTTTATCCCCTCCCAGTTTGACAACAAGGACAACGTAAAGGCCCACTATGAGCATACCGGACCGGAGATCTGGGAAGATAGCGGTCATCAGGTGGACATCTTCATAGCAGGGGTAGGCACCGGCGGGACCATTACCGGGGTAGGGCGCTACCTCAAGGAGAAGAATCCCCAGGCCCTCATTGTTGCCGTTGAGCCTGTCACCAGTCCGGTGCTCTCCCTAGGCCATGGAGGGCCGCACAAGATTCAGGGAATCGGGGCGGGCTTTGTACCCTCCATCCTCGACACCGGGGTCATCGACGAGATATACACCGTCGAAGACGCAAAGGCCGGCGAAAGGGCGAGACAGGCTGCCACCATGGAGGGCCTGCTGGTCGGCATCTCCAGCGGAGCCGCCTTGGATGCCGCCTTGGCCTACTCTGCAAAGAAGGAGCATGAGGGCAAGACCATTGTGGTGCTGCTCCCCGACTCGGGTGAACGGTATCTCTCCACATGGCTGTTCTCTGAGGGCTAGGATAGGGCACCTGACAGTATAAGGTGTACATAGATAGAGCTATGCAATGAAGCTACATGATGGTAGCTTCAGAGATCAATGAAATAAATCTGAGAAAATACCCAACCCCTCCCATGATCATAGATCCTATTAAATACTTTTACTGTAATACTTTCATATAGGATTAGCATAATACAATGTCAGAAATATGTATGCTTATTTCTGACATTATATACCCATTGTAGATGTTTTTAGGATTCAACAGGTTTATAGCACTGGAAACAAGAAAACTCCCTGCAATGCAAGGCGTTTTCTCTTTGGCCCAGAATGACTTGAACCATCGACCCACGGATTATGAGCGTGCATTTGGTCACACCTGTTTTGTTCTATTCTGTTCCTAAACCTAAGTTTTGTAAAGCATTATGGAACAGTATAAAACTTGGTGAAACCTCTTGATATTGGCATGCTTTACGGCATTGTTGAGTGATTTCTATTGGCTAAAATATATGAAATTGTTGACCATCCATTCATTGTGAAATTTTACCAAGATTAAGCCACGTTTAAATTGATCTTTATTGTCCGTAATATGCTATAATTTTTTTATTAAAAGGATTCTCTTAAATGTTTTGTCTTTACTTTTAATCTAACGAGTGGGGGGGAAGGAAATTACTCATTCAATGTACTATGATGCATTATACCAACACAATAATTCACTACTATTTGAAAGTCACTTGCCACCTGTTCTTATATCAAATACTTGACGCACATTCCAGTGGCTTAGATCAGAAGGAAGTCAAATGAACGATTTTGATGATCAGTATAAAAACGCTGTAGAAGCAGGCAAACGAAATCTCCGAACAAAAAAGTTGCTTAGCAATTGGTGTTTCCATGCTGAGTTTACTAGAACTGAAGGCAGAGGAATGATTGAAGCTCAAACAGGGCTTCCAATCGGGCATATGGGGGTTCAGTGCAAGTTTTCTAAGAAAAACTTGCGGTATTGTTGGTTGCTGGAAGACGCAGTTTATGATTTCTTTCTAAATAACTGCAAGAACTGTAAAGATCGTGTGCCTGTAGGAATTCCCAATATCATGAGTTTTATTACCCTTAGGGAGAATGCTGCTGAAAAGCGTAAGAGTGAGCGCGAAGAAGAAGAATGGGATAGAAAACAGAGGCAAATCGACAGACGGCAGGAACGGGAGAAACTTCGTTGCGAGCTTTCCTTAGAAGAAGCCTTTGTCTTAGATCTGTTGGATGAACTTGATCAAGAAGATATAGCAAAGAATGATCTACGTCTTGAGCAACTTGCAAACCTAGCTCCTGAAGTATTTACCAGGAAGGTAATAGAACACCTCATGCCAGCAGTGCTACACGAGTACTTGCCGTATTCTATCTCTGCTGGGAAAGCATTGTTGAGAGCTCAATTAGAACCAAATGAAAAGCTTTCGGTGGCAGTACAATTGGTGAGTAGCAATGTGAATTCACCATCTGCTATCGAAGTGGTTTTATCTGATGCTGAAAAGCTTTCCAAAGATGATCTAACAAAAGTTTTGCATCGATTTGCGTCAATGGCTCTAGAACCACCGCCAGGAATGTATTTTGGAGGAGGGGAGTCCTTAAGAGTGGATGTCATACCAATTCAATTGCTCTTCAAAAAAAGACGGGTTGACATATTTGCAGAGGTCGAAGCACTTCTAAGAAATACGAATCCGGGAAAAGTTAGGGATTCAGTTGAGGTGATACTCGCTACGGATTGCGATGAGTTGCTTTTAAAAAATGTAAATAGCATCTTTACTAAGCTGATGCGTAGACAAATTTTTCTTCCAGGAGCATCATCGGACAGTGTTCTACTCTTTTATCTTCGGAAAGCGGCTTCGAAGTGTCTTGAACGTATCCCAGAGGAAACGGACAAGGTAATGCAATTGCTCCTCGCTGGTAACGATGATACAGCTAAAGAAGAAGCATTTAGAACTTATCGTTCGATTCTGAAACGCAACTTTAATCAGAAGGTAGAGATAGGAACAGCACAAAGGATAGCATTTGGAAGATTACTTTGGGCTGCCATTGAAAGCCCTGAGAACTATATGGATGAAGCTGGACAATTTTTCAGGCATTCATCGGAAGAGTTTTCGGAACTCGCTGCTGAGCATTTCAATGATCTTATAGGTGCCGCAGCGACTCTTAGCGATAAGTATGAGCAAATTGATACAGAAAAATCTCTAGAAGTGGTAAATAATGTGCTTGCTCAAATTCAAATTATTAACAAACGCACAGCTGTTCACAACTTACAGGATGGGCTACTCAAGTGGGCTGTGATCGGAGCTAAATTCAAAGGAAATAAAGGGATAGAAGATTTTTTAAAAATATACCGGAACTTTCCTGAGGACCAAACACAAATACGTGGGAACATGATTGTTCATATATCGGAATTGTTGACTGACGTTGAAAGCCTAACACTCGTACTTTCTGATTGGTATCGTGCACTTATGGACAAGAGCACAGAAGTTCGAGCCAGTGCAGTAAAAGCATGGGAAAATGTTCCAATTGATTTAGTGAAGAACTTCCCTGATTTGTTTTTTGAATCTATTTCCATATTGTTGACAGACCCTTATATTATTGTCCATCGATCTGTTGTACATTCACTGATACGTAGACCTTTTCCTGAAGGTAAATATAATCTTATCAAGATTGGGCTTTGGAATCTGATTCTTTACTACACCCAAGAAAGTAAGCAAGAAGAGTTCATTGTGGACTGTATTGATGTTTTTGCTTTTCAATGTCTATCGACTGAAGAAATACAGGGAAGTTTTGGGAAATTGCTTTCTGCTATCTTATTTAGTTTAGAAGGAAATGCTCTATACCATGCCATCAATCGGTTGCATCTCGACTTTGCTAATGTTCCTGGGTTTACGAAGGTTGTATTGAAGTCTATTAAAGACGCCACTACTCGCTCCATTTCTATTGATGCCTGCGCATTATCGATTTTGAGAGCCTCAGGTAATGCGCTCAAGAGTAGTGTAGACGAAATTGTAAAGGCATTTGAAGCACTTAGGCCATTCAAATCCGAAGAATTTAGTGAGGCTTTGTTATATGCTTTTGCATTAACAAAAGCAGGAAATTATGCATTAGCAAGTACTTGCTTCAGGGATTTGATAGCAAGGATTCCTCTGGAAGTTCGATATGAACAATGGCGACTAAAAGCGAAATTAGTTGCAGAGGCTTCTGCAATTGAACAAGCAATACAAAATAGTGAGCCTATTGGCGATTTGACAAATAAATGGAACAGTATTAAATCAGAATTGGAGAATGAGTATGAGGAACGAGCCAAATTTCGAGATTTTCCACCGAGCATTTTCTTCAAGGATAAAGATTACTGAGAACCTTGTAATGGTTTTGAAACCACCACAAAAGGGAATAGCATGTCTAAATAGAGCTTGTCAGGAGCTAGACGCAATACTTTCTGAAATCGGTGAAGGTGATGTCGAGGATCAGTACCGTGCATTTTCCACAGCCTGCTCTATTTTTATTGTATTAGCTGAGTGGAAGCAGGCCATTCTAAATGCTGAACCAGATGCTCAAAGGTTTTTTATGTCAGCTAAACTAAAAGTGTCAGAGGTTGATAAATCTTTGAGTTTTGCAGCAGATAAACGGTTGATAACGTTTTTGGATCAAATTAATAGTCTTACGACTGTGAGTGAGTTGATACACATACAGGATCAGTTGATACGATGGACTTTACCTCTTCTCTTGTTTGCTAATATTCCTGATAAATCTTTTAGTGGTCTTCGATTTCTTGGTTCAAATGGAAGTATAGAAGAGGCTAAAGAACTTGAAACGACTGTTGTTTTTTTAAAGTTTGACATCGATGGTGAGCCTGCCAAGCAATGGAACTATCTTAAGCCTGGGATATCTTACGACCTTGCAATAGAAGTCAGAGTCTCAAATTGGCCAGAAGGTGCAAATGTTCTGTCTTTGGTTCCTGTGACGATTGATCTCCGTGAACGAGACTGGTTGCCAACTTTTAGGTTTGAGAAATCCAAAGAGGGCAGCCCTTTCATCTATACTGGTATTGGTCGGGTGGTTTTGAAGGTGGCTCATTCTTTCGGTTCAAGACCCTATGAGTTCTTGTACGCAGCAGAGTTCGATAATAAGAGTAATTACCAGGAAGTTGCAATTTTAGGGCATCGACGTCTACTCTTAGAGGGAAGTGATGTTGTTTTAAACCCGTTAACTGGGTTTTCAAATGTTGATAGGCATCTCCTCAGAGTTCGTGACAAGTTGAGAGCTTTTCCTGGTTTGTATTTAGATGATCTTGCCAATGTTATGATTATTCTTTGCGGCTTGGGCAACATCGCTGCACAAGCTTTGAAAGGAGGCTTATTCGATGCAGGGATTTCAGAAAAGCAATTTCAAGCAAAGGTCACTGAGATGCTTCGAAATAGGAGCGATATTGGAGAACACTTGCAAGGTCATCCTGAAGCAGCAGGAGGGATTACAGATTTCACTTTTCGAGACATCCCGATTGAACTGAAAGTTGAGAACGGTAAGGTTCTGTTCCCAAAGGATTTTTCTAAATACTTTAATCAAACAGCATCTTATGCAATAGGATTAGGAAAACGTATTGGTGTATTGACTGTGCTAGAGGCAACATCAAAAACATCACCAATTGGTATTGTAGAAGACGATATTGATGTATTTAATCATAAGATTGGTCAGTCCCAAATTATGATTGTTGTTGTTGTTGTCCGAGGAGGTTTCCCAAAACCTAGTTCTTACTCTCGGTGAGATTGCTAATATAGGATCTCCCGGCACAGGGGATCATATAGGTGATTTCAAAGGATTGGTGCTACTGTGTATGGAAGGATATTTCTCTAAGAATATCGTTATCCCGGTGATAGTTCCTCAACCATATATCGATATCGCTGAGATGCTTGGATTGTCCATGCGGCGAAGGAGCATGACGCTTACAAAAGCTAGAGCCAACTCAAAATTGGAACCGTTGAGAACCGTTAACGAAAACTCACTGGTTTAAGTGAACTTTGGAAGTCACAAAGCTATTCGGCTCTTTTATTGGTATGGTTAAATTTTTTTAGCGCTGTTTTTCTCATCAAGTAGCACGATTAAGTGCTACTAAAACACAGCTGAAAGCATAATTCCTTGCACAGGGCTTAGATTCGAAGTAATCTAGGGATATTGGGGTGTTGTTTTATTCGCACTCTTATAATTTTTCAATCGAGGTTGATAGTAATGGCAGTAAAGAAATCAGAGCTGTATAGCTCTTTGTGGGATAGTTGTGACCAATTACGAGGCAGTATGGATGCCAGTCAGTACAAGGACTACATCCTAGTACTTTTGTTTATGAAATATGTTTCTGACAAGAAGAGAATCTCTTTGGTTGAAATCCCCGAAGGTGGTAGTTTCAGCGATATGCTCAAGCTCAAAGGCAAAAGTGATATTGGAGACCAAATAAATAAAATTATAGGAAAAATGGCAGATGCAAATGGTTTGACTGGAGTTATTACTGTTGCTGATTTCAACGATGATGAAAAACTGGGTGCGGGTAAGGATAAAGTAGCTAAACTCAGCAATCTGCTTGCAATATTCGAACGACCAGAACTTGATTTCAGCAAGAACATGGCAGAAGGTGATGACCTCATGGGTGATGCCTATGAATACCTGATGAGGTTGTTTGCTACAGAGAGTGGAAAGAGCAAAGGGCAGTTCTACACCCCTGCTGAAGTCTCTAGGATCATGGCCAAGCTCATCGGTATCAACCAGTCAAAGAGTCAGACAGAAACTCTGTATGACCCTACCTGTGGCTCTGGCTCCCTGCTTCTAAAGGCTGCAGATGAGACCCAAAACAATATTACTATCTACGGTCAAGAATATGATAATGCAACCCGTGCTTTGAGCGTGATGAATATGTGGCTCCATGATAATCCTGATTCTGACATCCGTTTGGGAAATACCCTATCAGACCCAAAATTTACTGATGAAGCTACAGGAGCTTTGAAACAGTTTGATTATGCAGTAGCCAATCCCCCTTTCTCCTACAAGTCATGGAAGAATGGATGGGATCCCGAGCATGATGTGTACAAGAGATTCGAAGGATATACTCTTCCTCCTGATAAAAATGGTGACTACGCCTTCCTGTTGCATTTAGTGAAGTCCCTAAAATCAAAGGGTAAGGGCTGTATTGTCATGCCTCTAGGAGTGTTGTTTAGAGGAAACTCAGAAGCTCTTATTCGAAAGCGACTGGTTGATCAGGGGTATATAAAGGGAATCATCGGGCTCCCTTCCAACCTTTTTTATGGAACAAGTATTGCAGCTTGTCTGATAGTTATTGATAAGGAAGATGCACACAAGCGTAGAAGCATCTTCATAATCGACGCAAGCAATGGCTATATAAAAGATGGAAACAAGAATCGATTGAGAGAACAGGATATCCATAAAGTTATCGATACATACCTTTCTGGAATGGAAATTCCTAAATATTCCAGAGTCGTACCCTTCGAAGAGATCGCAGGTGAAAAGAATGACTACAACCTCAATATTCCAAGATACATCGATAACCAGGAGGAAGAGGATCTACAGGATATCCAGGCACATCTTACTGGTGGTATTCCAAGACATGATGTTCAAGCTATGAATAAGTATTGGGAGGTACTTCCCAACCTAGAGCAAGATTTGTTTGCTTCGAATAATCAGGATGTATATCTCCAGCTTTCTGTGGTTCCAGATGCTGTAAGGGAGTTTATCCTCAACCATGGTGATACCATACATTTCAAACAGTCATTAATTGATGAATTTGATGGATGGAAACTTCAGACAAGAGCATTTCTAAAAACTATGGACAAAGGGATAAGGCCCAAAGAGACACTTGAAGAGTTTGCTGAGAGTCTTTTACAGGTGTTTGCTGAAAAGAAGCTTGTCGATAAGTATGATGTCTATCAGATCCTCATGGATTATTGGTATGAGGTGATGCAGGATGATTTGTATGTCATTTCCACTGGTGGGTGGGGTGTTGGTAATGAGCTGGTCAGGCTGGTGAAGAAGAATGCCAAAGGTGTTGAAAAAGACATTTCTGGGTTGGAAGGCCTGGAAGGCAGAATCATCCCCACATCCTTGATTATTAAGGAGTATTTCCCAGAAACCCTAGAAAAAATTGAAGTATCTGAATCAGAACTAGAATCAATTCAGTCAAGAAAGAGTGAAATCGATGAAGAGCATGGCATTGAAGATGGCTTGCTTGAAGATGCATACGAAGATGGAAAAACTACAAAAAAACAGCTACAGGATGCTCTGAAGAGCTTGGGTAAGAGAGATTCTGATAATGCAGAAGCTCATGACCTGCTGGAAGAATATCTTGAGTTACTAGCCAATGAATCAATCACCAAACAGGATATAAAGGCTTTTAATCTTGAGCTTGAGAAAAAGGTAATAACCAAATACCCGAAACTCACAGAAGAAGACATCAAGATTCTTATGGTTGATAAGAAATGGCTAGCAACAATAGGGGAGCGTGTTGAATCTGAGATGGATAACATCAGCCACCGATTGGCAAGCAAAGTAAAAGACCTTGCTGAAAGGTATGAGAAACCTTTAGCCCAGATTGAAAAAGAAGTAGAAGAACTGACTGCTAAGGTAGAAGAGCACCTCAAGGCTATGGGAATGGTGCTGTGATGGAGAATAAGATACCTGAAGGCTATAAGAAGACAGAGGTTGGGGTGATACCTGAAGATTGGGAAGTAAAAAAACTGGATGAAGTTGGCGAGATTTTTTCTGGGTTAACATACAGTCCAAATAATGTAAAACCCTTTGGTACGTTGGTATTAAGATCATCAAATATTCAAAATAACAAGCTTTCGTATCTTAATAATGTATTTGTAAAAATGAACTTACCAGATAGTGTCATCGTGGAAGAGAATGATATTCTTATCTGTGTTCGAAATGGGAGTCGGCATCTGATTGGTAAATGCACCTTGATAGATAGCAAAGCGGCTGGAAGTGCTTTTGGTGCTTTCATGTCCATTCTTAGAGCAAAGAGTCCTATTTTTTCGTTTTATCAATTTCAATCCAATGTTATTCAAAGACAAATTAACAAAAGTCTTGGGGCAACAATTAATCAAATTACAAATAAAGATTTCTCAAGTTTTAAAATTGTGCAGCCAACTTCAAAAAAAGAACAACAAATCATAGCCGATACATTATCCGATATTGATAATCTCATAACCTCCTTAGAACAACTCATCGAGAAGAAGAAAGCCATCAAACAGGGAGCTATGCAGGAATTGCTTACTGGCAAAAGGCGATTATCTGGATTTGGTAAGAATAAGGGATATAAACAGACAGAAATAGGAGTTATTCCTGAGGATTGGGAAATGATAACTTATGGTGAACTTTTTCATTTTCTTACAACTGCAACGTATTCTAGAGCAGAGTTAAATGAAATTGGTGAAATTAGTTATATACATTATGGAGATATACATACAAGGTTTGAATGTTTTATTGATTGCGAAAGGGCTTTGCTTCCTAAAATATCAGCAAAACAGGTTAAGAATTATTCATTACTCAAACTTCGCACTTGTATCATGAGCAATTTTTCAGTTGATTTTTCATCAAGTCGGGTAGGTCATCGATGAAAAGGTCGGCCATCATATATAGCTTTTGCTGGAGGTGGGGTTCTGACTGACAAATCTTGTCAACGAACATATAGAGGATTATTTCCATCGCGTTATCAAAGGCAGCAT
>Ga0265295_1000858_pt1 | contig 57579 bp, 52 predicted proteins | sample Munlansysbiofilm_FD_192503 | JGI IMG/M metagenome (GOLD analysis project Ga0265295, IMG submission 192503) | Leachate microbial communities from a municipal landfill in Southern Ontario, Canada - Methane capture system biofilm | ecosystem: Engineered > Solid waste > Landfill > Unclassified ... | reverse complement strand
TTAATCACCACACTATCATTGGGCGCTTTTACCTCCAGATAGTGATACTGGTTTTTCACTTCTAAGCGTTTTTGTTTGGCTGTCGCAATTTGCTTTTGGGCAATCTGCATCATGGTTTTAAGATTATTCGCATTAAGTTCCAAATTTTCAACTTCAAATTTAGAGACCATATCTTTCTCTAACAAACGCTGGTGACGTTCTAAATTGAGTTTTGCATTGGAATATTGCATCTGATACATTTCATAAGAAAGTTCTGCTTGTGCGATGGCAAGATTGCTCTGCTCAAGTGCACTGTCTATCTCTTTAGCATCAATGGTGTAAAGTAAATCTCCTTTTTTAAGAACATCACCCTCTTGGGCATAGACTTCTTTTACATACCCCATGTAACGACTGCTAATGCTTTTTTCATTATCCGAAATCACACGAGCACTTAAACGCAACTCACTTGCACTGATCTGGGTACAAAACACCATAAAAAGTAAAATCTTTACATGTAAGAATTTCATTGGTTTTCTCCTACGATTTTTTCAAGTTCAAAGACAGTAGCATTATGGGCATTTTGTGCCTCCAAAAGTCTTAAAACGGTTTGTAATACTTCTGTTTGTTTCATCATAACATCATTAATGGAAAGAAGTTTTTGCTCATATCTGCCTGCGTAATTTTCATAAATTTGCTGCGCTAAATCCACTTCTTTTTTTAAACTTCCAATTTCATAGGCATAGTTATGCAGTTTAGTTTGAAGCTGTTTTACATGTAAAAGCAAACTTTTTTGCGACAATATAAGCTCTTGTTCTGCTTTAAGATGCTGAACACGCGCTTTTTCGATATTTGCCTTATCTGCACCCCCATTAAAAACATTCCATTTAATCTGTACCCCAACGGTGTATGCATCCTTTTGAGCAAAATCATTCAACCATTTATCATCACTGCTTCCATACTGTGCAAATGCACCCACTTGCGGATAGTAAGCGCTCTCTTGCAAAGCAATATTCATTTTAGAAATTTCAACACTTTTTTCTGCTTTTTTAACAGCAATATTTTGACGCAAACGCTCTTCTTCATAAACTTTTACAACCACGCCTTCTTCATCAGGCACGACAATCTCTGTAACAGGCTCATCAAGCAAAAAAGAGAGATAATGATAAAGCAACGCCTCATTGGCTTTTGCGCTTTCAAAATGGCGCTGAACGTCTGCTAAACGTGTTTCAATCTCTAAAAGGTCTACTTTTTTTGCATACCCCTCTTCTTGCATAGCCTTTGCTTTACGATAAACCCTTTGCATATTATTTTCAATCGTACGTAAATCTCTAACATATGCTTGTACTAAAGCAATATCATAAAATGTTTTTTTGACTTCATATATTTTTTGAAGGGTTACCTCTTCACGAGTAAGGCTACTTAAATGATGCAGGGCTTTGGTTATTTTCTGGTGGTAGCTTATTTTTCCACCTGTAAAAAGAGGTAGTGTATAGGTTGCGTGTGTAGAAAAATGGTTGCGACTTTTAGGATAATTCAAATCACTTGGCTTAGCATCATAATTGGGATTACTCATATCTAATTGCTTAAAACCAAAATCTGAAAATGTTGCTTCACGAGATTGTAGCTTATAACCAAATACATTCAGAGCATCATTGCTACGCATAGCATTTTGCGTTAAATCAAGAACACCATAAGAACTCGCCTTGGAAACATCTTCTTCGAGTCCACTGATTAACTCATCCATTTTTGAAAGGTCAATTTCTCTATTTTTTTGTTTGACTTTTTCAAGTGCAATGTCAAGCGTTAGTGCAGAATTAGCAAAAGATAGACTTATAAGCAAGCATAGGTAAACAAACATTTTCATGCAATACTCTCCCTTTTTTTATCCCTCAAAATAAGACGGATAGATACATTAAGGGAGATAATATCACATTCTATGTATTGCTTTATTAATTAGTAAAGATTAAGATAACTATTTTAGAATAAAATAATTATCTATGAAAAAAATTTATTCTTTAGCTTTAAAAAATAGAAAACCGTTGTAAATTGAATATAAATAAAAGGAAGCATCATCACAAAGTAAAAAAATGAATTTTGAACTAAAACATTGTTAGCAACCAAACCTGTATGGATAAAAAACATACCAAACACCATAAATGCAACCCCTGGACAAATGAGTGCAAAACTTGTAGGAGAGAGAGTATTTGAATGAACAAACGTTTCAAAATAACCAATATTACGCATTACTTTATAACCAATTAACCCAAAGATGAGTTGCAAAGAAAGTACCAAACTGGTAAATGTAAACATGGAAGCATTGGCCATTTTCTGATCAAAATGATGATCAAGCCCAAAACTCACACGAATAAAGGTAATACCTAAAAGGGTTAAAATCGGTATCATAATCCATAATGAAGGACTGGCTTCGTTTGAAATACCTTGTTGAAAGATATTTTGAAAACCAAAAATCATTTTAATCAAAAGCAGTAAAAGGGCAATCGCACTAAAAAAAATGGCACAAAAAATACCAATCGCATTAATAACCAAAGAGTGACTCATCGCACCAGGTGCTGCAAAACCAACAGCGACCATTGCGAAAGCAAAAATAGAGATCATTTGAGAAAGGTTATTATTGTTTGCAAAGTCAAAATCACCTTTGACAATTAAACGGGTAAAATAATCAATAAAAAATTTTAAAGCAAAATAGCCACAAAAAGCAAATCCTATCAAGGCAAAAGGAAAAAGATACTCTACAACACTCCATAACTTTGGAACAAAAAGTGCGCCCAAAACAAAACAGACATTAATGGTCATAGTAAATGTTAAAGGGAGTACCATAAGTGTGACTTCCGCATTGGAAGTAATTAAACGCTGATACGCTTCAGATTTTTTATACAATGTATACTGTTTGATATTCCAAATTAAAAGTTTAAAGTGATAAAACGCAAAAAATAAAATACCAAAAGCACTGGCTCCACTCACAAAAGAGAGCCAGTCACCCTTAATAAGAGCTGCATAAAAAAACTCAAACGTTGTCATAGGAACCCCCACGTGAGGAACCATAAACATTAAATAGATAAAGAAGGAGACAGAGAGTCCCCCCGCACCTAAAGCTGATAAAAAGCAGATAGGGGAAAACTTCTCTCTTAACATTTCACTATCCCTTTTTTTTATAATACTGCATACTCAACCCAAATACATGTTTCGAGTTTATTGAGTTCTGTAATGATTTTTTTATCAATATCCGTATCTACCAAGATAACCGCCATTGCAAATTGATGTGCGCCACGACCCAATCTAAAGTCTGCAATATTAATGCCCTCTTTTGCCAAAATAGAGGTGATATTAGCAATAACGCCAGGAACGTCACTATTTTTAAAGATAATCATCTTACCTTTAGGTTTAAAGTCAAATTTAAAGCCATTAATGCCCACAATACGCTGTTCATCTTCACCAAAAACAGTTCCACTAATACTAATCGCGTCTTTATCGGTGACTAAAACCAAAGTTACTTTGTTTTTATAACCACTCGTACTTCCTAGTGCTTCAAATTTACTCTCAATGCCTTTTTCTTTAGCAACAAATTCTGCATTCACATAATTCACTGTTGTCGTATTGGTTTCACTGAGTGCCCCTACAATACCAAATGTTAAAAGAGATTTGCCAAATTCAGCAATGTCCCCTTCAAGTTCAAGACGAATAGACTTAATGGCAGAACGATTGAGTTGTGCAGCTAAAAAGCCTATTTTTTGAACCAATTCTAAATAAGGTTTCAAAGAAGCTGGCATATCCTCAGCTTTAATAGGTAAGTTAAGCGCATTAGGATAACTAATACCACGTGCTGCACTCACCGCATTCTCAGCAGCTTGAATAGCAATTTTTTCTTGAGATTCTAAGGTATTTGCACCAAGATGAGGGGTCACACAAATATTTTCTAAATCAAGTAATGGATGGTTTGTTGCAGGTTCTTTAGAGAAAACATCTATGCCTGCAAAAGCAATTTTACCACTTTTAAGGCCAGCAAAAAGTGCTTCTTCGTTGTATAAGCCACCTCTTGCACAATTCACAAGACGTACGCCATCTTTCATCTTTGCAATTTCATCATAAGAAATCATATTGAGTGTTTCTTTGTTTTTAGGTGTATGAATCGTAATGAAATCACACGCTAAAATATCATTAAAATTGGTGGTATAGGTCATGCCAAGGTCTGTGACTTTTGAAGCGGGAATATAAGGGTCATACGCCACAATTTCCATACCAAACGATTTTGCACGAATAGCCACACGACTACCGATGTTACCAAAACCAATCACACCTAAACGTTTTTCAGCAAGCTCAACGCCATACCATTTTTCACGATTCCAGATACGTTCAATTTTAAGGTGGTTATTCGCGTTAGGAAAACTTCTTGCACAACCTAAAAGGTGTGCCATAGTGAGTTCCACAGCGGCAATGGTATTGGCAGTTGGCACGTTCATCGCAATAATACCTCGACGAGAACATCCCTCTTGATCTACATTGTCAACGCCTACGCCTGCCCTAACAATCGCTTTGAGATTCGTTGCTGCATTTAAAAATTTTTCATCCACATCCGTAGAACTTCGCGTAATGGCAACATCACAGTCTCCTATGATTTTCAACAATTCATCTTTTGGAAGCTTTACTGCATCAACAACATCAATATCTTTCTCAGCACGTAAGATTTCAAAACCTTTTTCGTGGATTGCATCGCATACAATGATCTTTTTTGTTTTCATAACCAAACCTCGACAATTTTTGATTTAATATCATATTTTTCAAGCTCTAAAACAACACTTTCTAGTTTCTTTGCACTTTTTTCTTCCACAAAAATCAAAGGAAATTTATCTTCTTTAATCACCATATAAGGTAAATGTAAAGATGTTAGTGTTTGAATAATACAAAAGAGTGAATAACGATCCGCCCGATCAATCACCAAGCGAAACGATTTTGTTTTCCCATTACCACCCAACTCTTTTGCTAAATCAATTTGCATAAAAAGTTCATTGACAGGGAAAATGAACTCTCGTGAATCTTTTTGCGCCATTTCTTTAATCCACATCTTTTTATCTGTGTGTTGATTAATCTCTGGCTGTTTTGAAGATTCGTACTCAGCAACATCTATTTTAACGTCAACCTCTTGATTTAGGAGTTGGGATAAAAAAAATCCCACTCCTACAAAAAGTATCACAAAAAGTGCGCCAAGTACTTTTCTTTGCATGGATTACTTCAGTTGATCTTTTAAGATATCTCCAAGCGTCATTTTTTCTTCTTTATTGATTTCTTTAAGCGCTTCTCTCTCTTTTAATTTAGAAAGACGTCTAACAGAGAGACGAATACGATTTTTTTTGTCATCAATAAAAGTAATAGCCGCTTCGATTTCATCACCTACTTTAAGATCTGCTTCATTTACTTGCCCCAAATCTTCTTTACGAATCAATGCATCGACATTCTCTTCGAGTTCAACAAAAATACCAAATTCTTTAATATCTCTGATTTTACCATGAACAATATCACCGTTTTCATGTGTCTTTGCATATTTTTGAATAGGACTATCTTCAAGCTCTTTTTTACTCAAAGAAACTTTTTCAGCTTCTTCGTCAATTTTTACAATTTTAACTTCAACAACATCACCGACATTGAAAAGCTCTTTACATTTGTTATTGCGATCCCATGAAGCATCTTCATTGTGTAACAATCCTTCAATTCCACCAATTTTAACGAATGCACCAAAAGCAGTAATAGTTGTAATTTCACCCTTAACAACATCACCGACTTTATATTTTTTTGTAAATTCATCAAATGGTTTAGCCAGAACATTTTTCAAAGAAACACGTAAACGTCTCTCTTTGGCATCAATTTCAATAACCTCAACATCAACCACTTGACCCTCTTCAATATAATCACGTGGATGTTTGATATTTTTATCCCATGAAATTTCAGAAATGTGTAAGAAGCCTTCAATATCATTACCCAAATCAACAAATGCACCATAAGGTTCAATATTGCTAATAGTTACTTGAATAGAATCACCCGTTTCAAGTTCATCTTTAATTTCATCCCAAGGATCTGGCATAGCTGCTTTTACGGAAAGTGATAAGTGGCGTTTATCTTTATCGTATTTAATTGCTTTAACAGGAATGATTTCACCCTCTTTGTACAATGTACCAGGATTTACAGGACCTTTGTAACTAATTTCACTGTAGTGAACCAAACCATCAATACCACCCACATCTACAAACATTCCATAGGTTGTAATCTTTTTAATGGTTCCATCAACGACTTCATCACGGTCAATAAGTTCTTGAACAATTTCTTTACGTTTTTTACGGTCATCGTCCAAATATTTTTTACGAGAAATGATGATAGATTCTGTCTCTTCATCGATTTTAATAATTTTAACTTTCAGTGTTTTACCCATTAAACTGTTCATATCTTTAACAGCCGCTTGTGAACGAGGAAGGAAAAATTCAATACCTTCTTTGTTTTCCGCAATAAATCCACCTTTATTTTTGCCAGTGATTTTAACATCAAAAGCAATATCATCTTCTTCTTTATATTCAGCAATAAATGCCTTAATACGATCTTTACGAAGGGCCTTTTTGTGCGAAACCGCTGGTCTTTCGTTTCTGAAGCCTGTAATCACTACAGGAATCACATCACCAACTTTACATGTAATGTTGCCATTCTCATCTGTTACTTCTGATGCGTTTAAGCGTCCCTCAGACTTCTTACCCACGTCTACTAAAATAACATCTTCTTTAATTGCGACTACCACTCCGTTGATGAGCGCATCTTTCTCAGAATCTTTGAAAGACTCTTCCAACATCGCCGCAAAATCCATCTCCTCATGTTCGTCCACGGCGTCAGTATGAACAGCTTTGTTCGCCTCTTTTACCATTGTATACCCTTTTTTGATTGATTTTTAACACATTTAGTTACATGTAAACATGCAAAAGTTGTTTATTATACTTTAATTTCGCTTATTTTTCCAATTATTTTTTCAATAATCCAGTCAGGCGTTGAAGCACCTGCCGTAACACCGCAAAGCGTTTTTCCAACAAACCATGAAGGTTCTAAATCTTTTTCACTCTCAACTAAAAAGCTATCTTCACAGTACTCTTTACAAATACTATGCAACTGTTTTGTATTAGAAGAATTTTTTCCACCAATCACAATGACAACATCCGCTTCTTGTGCGAGTTCACGTGCAGCATCTTGATTTTCAAAGGTAGCATTGCAAATGGTATTGAAAACACGCACTTCTTTATAGCGTGTAATTAAATGGCTTGTAATTTCTAAAAACTCACTGACTTTGCGTGTGGTTTGTGAAACGACCGCAATTTTGCCTTTTTTAAATTTTATTTGTTCTAATTCAAGGACGCTTTGAACCACGTAAGCACCATGAATAGCATAACTTTCCACCCCTTTTACTTCAGGGTGATTTGCATCACCAAAAATGACAATTTCATATCCCTCTTTACTCATTTTTTCACAAATTTCTTGAGGTTTTGTTACATACGGGCAGGTTGCATTAATCACTTCAGTATTGCTTTGTATCAATTTTTCCAAATCATGTTTAGGAATCCCATGTGTTCGGATAATGGCTTTATCAACCCCTTTTGCTTCAGAAATATCATGTAAGGTTTTTACATTAAAATTTTCACGTAAGCGATTAATTTCTTCATTATTATGAATGAGTGGTCCAATGGTCGAAGCATTCTGTGTATTTTCAGCAATTTTAATGGCACGTTTTACCCCAAAACAAAACCCATAACGTGTGGCTAATTTTATCTTCATTCTTCAAGGTTTCCTATCTGAGAAACAAGCTCAATAAAATTAGGAAAAGAGGTATTAATGCATTCAATATCTTCAATTTTCATCGCAACACGTGTGCCTGCAATAGCAAAACTCATTGCAATACGATGGTCGCCAAAACTGTTAATCGTAGCACTTTGAAACACACCTCCACTTACAGCATATCCATCAGGAAACTCTTCCACTTCAATGCCACACAAACGAAGATTTTTTACCACACTTGAGATTCTATCGCTCTCTTTCACACGAAGCTCTTCCGCATTTTTTACCACACTCTTACCTTTAGCACACGCAAAGGCGATGGAAAGCGCTGGCAATTCATCAATCAGCCATGAAATATTTTCACTCACCTCAACACCTCTTAGCGGTGCCCCCGTGATGATAATATCGCCCACAGATTCATACAGGCTCTCTTTTTCAATAAACTCAACCTTCGCCCCCATGCGCTCAAGCACTTTATAGGCTTCAATACGCGTTGGATTGAGGAGCATATTGTGTAAGGTGACCGTAGAACCCACGTTAATTGCTGCGGCTACCGCAAAAAAGAAACCACTTGAGGGATCATTTGGAACACGCAAATGCAAAGGTTTTAGCGCTTTTTCTAGTGGATGAATCTTTACATGTAAACCCTCTGAAATCACATTGGCGCCCATGCCTCTTAGCATGCGTTCACTATGATCACGGCTGAGTTCTGGCTCCACAAACGATGAGATCCCATCAGCTTGAAGCGCAGCTAGAATCAGTGCACTTTTCACTTGTGCTGAAGCAATTTTACTCTCATAAGTAAACGCTTTGAGCTTTTGTCCACGAATGCCAAGAGGTGCAAAGTTACCATTGTTTCGTCCATCAATCCATGCGCCAACACTGCGCAAAGGATCAGCGACACGGCGCATTGGACGACTGGCTAAATATTTATCTCCATGGAGTACAAAAAAACCATCACATGTCGATAAAAAGCCCATTAAAAGACGAATAGCCGTTCCTGAATTTCCACAATCTAAAATACATGGAGGCTCTACAATAGATAGGGGTGGCGTAATAGTAAGTGTACCATCTGCGCTCTTTTTCACTTGTGCGCCTAAGGACTCTACAATACTCAGCGTACACAGCGTATCTTCTGCTGGTAAATAATTTTGAATGACAGACGGTTGGTCACTTAAAAGTGAAAAAATAGCGCAGCGATGCGAAATTGATTTATCGCTAGCAATGCTGTGTGTTGTAAACGAAAAATTACCTTTTGGTTTTACATGTAACGTTTTCATCGGATAGAAATTCCAAATTTTTCATTAAGTTGTGCAAGTAAAATTTCAATCATACTGGCAATTTCTTCTTCTTCAAAGGTTTTTTCCATGGATTGAAATTGGAATTTTATGGTTAAACTCACTTTATCACCCAAACTCTCATGAACATAACGATCAATCACAGAAAATTTCACTAAGGCTTTAGGTCCGATAGATGCGATAAAAGACTCTAAAGTGGCATACTGCATTTTTGCATCCACGAGGAAACTTAAATCACGTGATGAAGAAGGTAACTTTGAATACTCTTTAGCAATTTTTCGACCATAAGAAAGTGCGTCAAAATCAAGCTCACAGATATAGGTACGTCCCAAGTCAAGCGCTTTTTCAACTTGCACATTTACTCGTGCCATATAACCTGCTTCGATTCCATCAATCATCACACGTGCTGCTTCATAGGGACTACACAAACCGTTGACCTCAAGAAGAGGCAGTAAGGTAAAATGGCCTAAAACATTCTGAATTTTAGACGCAAAACTAAAAAAATCAATGTCACTGGGTTTCCCATGATTCGCAATTTCAGCAATACCATTCTCACCGCTGAATACAAATGCCATTTTTTTACTCTCGTTTCGCTTTGCATCAAACACGCTACCCACTTCAAAGAGAGGCACACGTTTTTTCCCAGATTTAAGATTATTAGAGACAGCACCTAAAATATTTGGAACTAAAGAACTTCGAAGTGTATTGAGCTCACTGGTAATAGGATTAGCCACCTCAAGGGCATCCCCTAAAAGGGGTAAATTAAATTTTTTGGCATTTTCACTGTTGTCAAAGACAAAATGAAGGGTTTCAAAAAATCCTGCGGCAACAGCACGATGACGATACATTTGTCTTTTTTTAAAATTAAAATATGGCTGATTAATCTTAAGTTTTTCAGCAAATACAAAAGGCTGTGAAGTGATATTATCAATGCCTACAATACGCACAATCTCTTCACAAATGTCTTGAATATTTTGAACATCAGGACGAAATTGAGGAATTTTCACATTCATAACATCTTGTTCAAAAGCAAAATTTACGCCAAAGCCCAAATGTTTCAAAATTTTTATAATACGACTTTTAGGAATCTCTTCACCAATCATTTGAGTCAAGTCACTTTGGTGAATATTAATAACGTGTTCCTCAAAGTCTTGAAAAATTTGCTGAGAATCGGCATAAGCCATAATGGAAGAACGTTTAGAAAGCATCTTCATAAAGTAATTCAATCCAAAAGCAAGCAAAGGCTCACTCCCTCTTGATGAACGATATAAGTGCTTATCTGCGCCAAGTTTTTTGTTGGCACTACGAGAAGCAATAATCTCAGGATGAGTATAGTTGGCTTCAATAATGATGCGTTTATCCAAAGCATTCGCTTTGCATTCACTCATTTGAGCGATACCGGTTATGGCAACTTTTGCTCCAGTATAATCATAAACAGCATCCAACTCATTCTCATCTTTGTTAATAATAATTTTTGCTTTATCCTCTTTTTCACAAAAACAAGCATGATTATAAGCACGCAATAAAACACCTGTGACATAGGTTGCATACTCTATCGTTTTACCTAAAAGACACGAAGATTCGATCTGGGCAATACCTAAACGAAGTTCGACAAGCAGAGGCACTGCAATTTCAGTATTATCAAACACTTTGTACATGTAAGAGCCATCCAATGCCTCATTACCTTGCAAATGAAGCACTCTACCAACACCTGGTTGATTCTCTTCTTCTTCTTTTTGCCCTAGCGTTTTAACTTCCAAATCAAAATAAACACTTAAATCTCTTGCAACGCCATAAATACTCTGACAATCGCCTCGATTAGGGGTAAGCCCTATTTCAATGACATCATCATTTAAGAGAGGATAGTCACACAAAGGTTTTCCAATTTCAAGTGCGCCCATACTCTCATCTAAAATCATAATACCTTCATTAATTTTAGGGAGTCCTAATTCGCTAGAAGAACAAATCATACCGCATGATTCCACATCACGCAGTTTTGCTTTTTTAATTTTAAGGCCACCAGGCAGTTCTGCGCCAATAAGAGCAACTGCTACTTTTTGACCCGCAGCCACATTTTTTGCGCCACAGACAATTTGCTGAACACTTTCGCCCACATTGACCTGACAAACATTAAGCTTATCGGCATTAGGATGCTTTTCGCAAGAGATCACCTCTGCAACAACAACATTCTGGGGAATACGTATTTTCTGAACACCGTCAACTTCTAGTCCAATAGCATTCAATGCTATCACAATTTTATCAGTATCGATTGTAGCAACATCAATCCATTCATTTAACCACTGTTTTGTTACTATCATTTAAATTGCTCCAATAATCTCAAATCACCCTCAAATAAAGACCGCAAATCTGGAATCTGATGTAAAAGCATCGCAAAACGCTCAACACCTAAACCAAAAGCATACCCACTCACGTCTTTATATCCAACCGCTTTAAAGACATTTGAATCGACCACACCACAGCCTAAAACTTCAAGCCAACCTGTGTGTGAACAAACACGACACCCCTCACCTTTACAAAAAATGCAGCTAATATCAGCCTCTGCACTAGGTTCTGTAAAGGGGAAAAAACTTGGGCGAAAACGTACTTTCACATCACCAAACATATATTTTAAAAAGTCTTCGAGAATAAATTTTAAATTAGCAAAAGAGACTTTTCCTGCTTTATCTACCACCAAGCCTTCTACTTGATGAAACATCGGTGTATGTGTAATATCGAAATCACGCCTAAAAACAGCACCTGGGCAAATCATACGAATGGGAGCACTTTGTTTGAGCATCGTTCTGATTTGAACAGGAGAAGTATGGGTACGTAGCAACATCGAATCTTTAAAATAAAATGTATCTTGCATATCGCGTGCAGGATGATATTTAGGTAAGTTCAGTGCTTCAAAATTATGAAAATCATCTTCGACCAATGGACCTTCTTCAATCGAAAAGTTCATACTGACAAAATACTCAATAATTTTATCCATTGTATCCATCACAGGATGCAAAGCACCTGCACTACTTTCTTGATTGAAAAGTGTTACATCAACACTGCTTTTTTTCATCTCTTCTTCAATCATAATGCTCTCAAGTACACTTTTTTTATGATTAAGAAGTTCTAAAAATTTCTCTTTAGTGACATTGAGATTTTGTGCAAACTCTTTTTTAGCATCGCCATCAAGCTTTTTAAGCTCTTCAAATTGTGCGGCAAAATGCCCTTTTTTACCAAAAAGAGAGACTCTTATTTTGTCTAATTCACCCAGCGACTTACATGAAATAATCGCATTTTCTATCTCTTTCAAAGATCAGCCTTTCATCATAAAGTTTTCAATAACCCCTCAGTCTATTAGAATTCCCATTTTAGTGAAACTTTAATTATAAAAGGTTAAAATCCTCCTAAAAAGAGGAGAAGCTTATGAGCATCTTTCGTAAAATTGTGAGTGGTGAAATTCCGTGCAACAAAGTATTGGAAAATGATGATTTTTTAGCGTTTCATGATATTAATCCAAAAGCGCCGATTCATATTTTGATTATTCCCAAAAAAGAGTACACCTGCTTTCAAGAGGTTGATCCAAAAATCATGGTGGGATTGACAGAATTTACACAAAAAGTTGCAAAGCTTTTGGGATTGGATGAGAGTGGGTATCGCCTCATCACCAATAATGGAAGCGATGGTGGGCAAGAAGTTTTACACCTACATTTTCACCTTTTAGGTGGGGCTAAACTTTCATGGGATCACTTAAGCGACAGCGATTCTCGCAAGTTTTTCTAACCCTTCAAGAAGAGGCTCTGCCTCTTCTTCTTACGCTTTTTTTCGTTCGTTTATCCATGCCTCAAAAAGTTCAATCTGTTTACATGTAGAACTCGTCGCTGTTCCCCCTTGTGAGGTTCTTGCATTCATAGAGTTAACTAAACTAAGAGACTCCACAACATCTTCACCAATGCGAGCATCTACTTTTTGAAGCTCTTCCACGCTGAGTTTACTCAAATCCAATCCTAAACTTTCAGCATGTGCAACGGCACGTCCTGTAATAAAATGCGCTTCACGGAAAGGAATATTGCATTTTTGAACCAAATAATCCGCCAAATCAGTGGCACTTAGATGCCCCACTTCGCAGGCTTGACGCATACGTTCGCTATTAATACTCATCGTACGAATGGCTTCTTTGAGAATATTTAAAGAGATAAACACGGTCTCCACACTATCAAAAACCCCTTCTTTATCCTCTTGCATATCTTTGTTATACGCTAAAGGAAGTCCCTTAAGAACGGTCAGTAAAGAAATTAAATTTCCATTCACACGTCCTGTTTTTCCACGCAACAATTCAGGTACATCAGGATTTTTCTTTTGTGGCATAATAGAACTGCCCGTTGAATACTCATCACTTAAGGTAATAAATTTAAACTCATAACTTGACCACAAAATCAGTTCCTCTGCAAAACGAGAAACATGCATCATAATGGTTGAGATATTAAAGAGAATTTCTAAGGCAAAATCTCTATCGCTGACCGTATCTAAGCAGTTCATACTCACCCCATCAAAACCTAAAAGCTCTGCAACATATTCACGGTCTATTTTATGTGGCGTTCCAGCAAGTGCAGCACACCCTAGAGGAAGAATGTTATTGCGATGGTATGAACTTTCTAAACGCTCAATGTCTCGTTTAAACATTGAAACATAGGCTAGAAGATGAAATGCAAAGTTGATGGGCTGTGCGTGTTGAAGGTGTGTCATCCCCGGCAAAAGCGTCGAAGTATGCTCTTTTGAGATGTGCATCAGCACCTCAATGAGTTCTTCTAAAACATGCACAATCACTAAAGTTTGCTTTTGAACATACAACCTAAAATCAAGCGCCACTTGGTCATTGCGACTACGTGCGGTATGTAGGCGTTTTCCTGCTTCACCAATTAAAGCAATTAAACGTGTTTCAACCGCCATATGAATATCTTCGTGAGAAATATGAAACTCAAAAATACCTTCTTCAATCTCTTGCTTAATTTGTATTAAACCCTGAGCAATCTGCTCGGCTTCTTCTTGCGTTAAAATATTTTGCCTTGCAAGCATGCTTGCATGAGCAATTGAGCCTTTAATATCTTCTTCATATAACTTTTTATCAAAAGGCAATGAGGCATTAAATTCATCGAGTAATTGCGCACCACTTTTGGCAAATCTACCAGACCATAGTTTTGACATTAAAACGTCTCCTTGGATAATAAACTTCTTGTATTTTACAAGAACAGTATGCCTTTTTTGAAGGCTTAGATACTTTACATGTAAAGGAAAAAACCTTTACATGTAAAGATTAAAATTAGAGTTTTGGACCTGCGTGTGAAAAATCAGAATCTGCAGTGATATATTTCTTAAAGTTTTCAATAAACATGCCAGCTAGCTCATCACGTGTTGCATCATACAAACTTTTGTTTTCCCAGGTATTTTTAGGATTTAAAAGCTCTGTAGGAACGCCTGCGAGTGTTTTAGGCACTTGAATGTTAAAGACAGGAATAGCTTCAAAATCAGAATCATTAATGCTACCATCTAAAATGGCATTAATACACGCACGTGTCGCTTTAATACTCATACGTTTACCAATGCCAAAGCCACCACCAGTCCAGCCCGTATTGACCAAATAGACATCAACCCCATGTTTATCAATTTTTTCACCTAGCAACTTTGCATACACCGTTGGGTGCAATGGTAAAAAAGCCTCTCCAAAACATGCACTAAACGTTGCAACAGGCTCTGTAATACCACGTTCTGTTCCTGCAACTTTAGCCGTATAACCACTTAAAAAGTAGTACATTGCTTGTTCTTTAGTCAGTTTTGAAACAGGAGGCAAGACACCAAAAGCATCCGCACTTAAAAAGATAATCTTTTTAGGATGACCTGCTTGAAGTGTTTTTTCATGGTTTTCAATGTGATAAATAGGGTAAGAAACACGAGTATTCTCTGTTTTTGAACTATCTGAATAGTCCACCACATCATTCTCATCAATAACCACATTTTCCAATAACGCATCTTTTTTAATGGCACCATAAATTTCTGGCTCACTGTTTGGATCAAGATTAATACATTTTGCGTAACAGCCACCTTCAAAATTGAAAATGCCCTCATCGTCCCAACCGTGTTCATCATCGCCAATTAATTTACGTTTTGGGTCTGTCGAAAGGGTTGTTTTACCGGTACCTGAAAGACCAAAAAAGAGTGCGGTATCGCCTTTTTCACCCACATTAGCAGAACAATGCATAGAGAGTTTACCCTCTAATGGTAACCAATAGTTCATCATAGAGAAAATACCCTTTTTAATCTCTCCCCCATACCAAGTACCACCAATAATGGCAATATTTTCTTCCACATTAAAAACAACAAAAACATCTGAATGAAGTCCATGCTTTTTATAATCATCATCCACAACTTTACATGCATTATAAAGCGTAAAATCAGGTTTAAACGTCGCTAATTCTTCAACACTAGGGCGAATAAACATATTTTTAACAAAATGCGCTTGCCAAGCCACCTCTGTTACCACGCGAATACTTTTACGACTCGCCAAACTGCCGCCACTATACGCATCTTGGATATAAATATCTTTATTGGAAAGTTGCCCCTTTACCTTTTCAAACAGTTCATCAAAAATCTCTTTATTGATTTTTTGGTTTATTTTACCCCATGAAATGTATTGATTAGAAGGAGCTTGATCTACGAAATATTTATCTTTTGGACTTCTTCCTGTAAAGATACCTGTGTCAACACTAAACGTCCCATTGCGGGTAATGCGGCCTTCATTGTTTTTAATTTCTTGTTCAAGCAATTCATCATAACTACTATTATAATGAACCTTACCAATATTTGTTAAACCTAACTTTTCTATTTCATTAATCTTCGACATACCTTTATACCCTCAAAACATTTATTTAAAAATAGACAACAGAACACCTGCTGCAACTGCTGAGCCAATAACACCTGCCACATTTGGACCCATCGCATGCATTAAAAGCATATTGCTTGGATCTTCCTTCATTCCCTCTTTATTCGAAACCCTAGCCGCCATTGGCACAGCACTCACACCTGCTGAACCAATCAATGGATTAATTTTATGTGTACTAAATTTATTCATAATTTTAGCCATAATAACACCACCAGCCGTTCCCATAGAAAAAGCAATCAGTCCTAAGACAAGAATACCTAATGTTTCAGGCACTAAAAATTTCTCTGCTGCTAATTTTGAGCCAACAGAAAGTCCTAAGAAAATAGTAACAATATTAATTAATGAATTTTCCATGGTATCTGAAAGACGTTTGGCCATCCCCGATTCTTTTACAAAATTACCAAACGTTAACGCACCTATTAATGGCGTAGCATCAGGCAATATTAAAATACAAATGACCATTACTGTTAATGGAAAGACAATTTTTTCTAATTTAGAAACTTCACGCAATTGTTCCATCTTAATTTTGCGCTCTTCTTTGGTTGTCAATGCCTTCATAATGGGAGGTTGGATAATGGGAACCAACGCCATATAAGAATATGCAGCAACGGCAATAGCCCCCAATAAATCAGGCGCTAATTTTGAAGCAACAAAAATAGAAGTAGGACCATCTGCCCCACCAATAATGCCAATAGCACTCGCTTCTTTAAGTGAAAAATCAATAACACCCGTATATTGAGAAAGAGCTGCCGCACCAACAATGGTACCAAAAATACCAAATTGTGCAGCACCTCCTAAAAGTGCCATTTTGGGATTAGCAAGCAATGGACCAAAATCTGTCATTGCCCCTACCCCCATAAAAATAATAATAGGAAAAAGTCCTGTTGAGACTCCCATATTAAATAAAATACCTAAAAATCCATCAGGTCCTGCAATATCTGCTAATGGGATATTTGCCAAAAAACCACCAAAAGCAATAGGGATTAACAAAAGAGGTTCAAAGCCTTTAGCAATTGCCAGATAGAATAATACAAAACAAATAGCCATCATCATGATTCTTCCGCCACTCTGATTAAACACAGAGACAACAGTGCCATGAGAAACCAACCCTTCGGTAGGATTGATAATAGCATTTAAGCCTGTTGATTCATACAAAGAACCAAAAAGTTCAGGAACACTCTTAGATTTATAATCTTGATTAAGATTTTCTTTTGCTACATCACTGGCGTACAAAGAAGTTGTCATAAAACTCAAACTTATTAGCATGAGAAGATAAATAATCACTTTTTTCATATTTAACTCTTTACAGCGTAACAAGGACTTGACCATTGACAATGGTATCACCTTGCTTAACCTTAACGGCACTTACCACACCAGCACTTGGAGCAGTCACTTCTATCTCCATTTTCATAGCTTCAATAATCACAACTACTTGTCCCTCAGTCACTTTATCTCCAACATTCACTAAGACTTTAAAAATGGAACCAGGGAGACCTGCTTTAATTTCTACGCCAGAAGAAGCTCCTGTGGAAGATACCGATGATGATACACTGCCCTCTTCAAAGCCATCTTTAATATCAATCTCGTAGTTTTCACCGTTAACTACGATAGAAGTGCTATTGTTTTCAGATTTCACATGATATTTTTGACCATTAACCGTCACTGTAAAATCATTCTGAGCAGAAGCACTCTCTTCTTTTTTAGCAGAGACTTTACGTACATTTACTTTAGCTTCACCTTTTAGGAAAGCAATTCCTTTTTCCTTACATGCTGCTGCAATTAAAAGATTTTCTTCACTGACTTCAAGGTTTTCTTTCTCTAAAATCTGTTTTACATGTAAAAGGGATTTTGTATCATCCGCATCTGCTAAATCAAGTGCATTTTTTGTTGTAGGAAGAAGTTTAAGCTGTTCGCTTGCAAGTGAAACTACTTCAGAATCAGGTGCGACGGGTGTTTTTCCAAAATAACCTAAGACCATTTTGCCATACCCTTCTGCAATTTTTTTCCATGGTCCAAACATCACGTTGTTAAATGCTTGCTGAAAATAAAATTGTGAAACAGGCGTTACACTGGTACCATATCCACCTTTTTCCACCACTTCACGCATCGCTTTAATCACTTCTGGAAATTTATGCAAGATATTATTATCACGAAGCATTTGTGTATTGGCGGTCAATGCACCACCTGGCATAGGAGAAAAAGGAATGAGTGGAGAAACTTGAGTAGCTTCAGGTGGCATAAAATAATCTTTTAAACACTCTTGTAAGACATCTTCATATTTGAGGATTCTTTCTAATTCTAACCCGCCTAAATCGTACTCTTTTCCTTTAACTGCATGAAGCATGGTTAAAATATCTGGTTGAGAAGTACCCCCACTCACAGGACTGGCTGCCATATCAATACCATCAACTCCTGCTTCAAGCGCAGCTAAGTAACAAGCAACACTCACACCCGCAGTTTCATGCGTATGAAGTCTTAAATGGGTTCCTTCTGGAACAAGTTTACGTGCCATTTTGATGGTTTCATAAACTTTTTGAGGGCTTGATGTTCCACTGGCATCTTTAAAACAGATACTATGATACGGAATACCTGAGTCTAAAATTTCACGAAGGGTTTTTTCATAAAAAGCAACATCATGTGCACCAACACATCCAGGAGGTAAATCCATCATCGTTACAACAATTTCATGTTTCAACCCGTGGTGAGCAATGCGTTCACCACTGTATTTAAGATTTTCAACATCATTGAGTGCATCAAAGTTACGAATGGTTGTTGTGCCATGTTTTTTAAACATTTTAGCGTGTAAATCAATTAATTCTCGATTCCCTGTATCGAGCATTACCGTATTGACACCACGGGCAAGAGTTTGCAAATTTGCATCAGGCCCTGCTATTTCACGGAATTTATCCATCATGACAAAAGCATCTTCATTGAGGTAGAAATAGAGACTTTGAAAACGTGCCCCTCCACCAAATTCAAAATGGCTAATACCTGCCTCACGAGCCGCTGCTACCGCTGGAAGAAAATCATCCATCAGTACACGTCCACCAAAAACGGATTGAAATCCATCTCTAAACGTCGTATCCATCACATCGATGTATTTTTTAGCCATCTTATCTCGCCCTTTATGCTATTTTGATTGTTTGTATGATTTGAGAGAAGCAGCAATCGCTGCAACAACTGCCAAGTTACCTTGCTGTGATGATTCTAAAGAAGAATGACCCACATTTATATTTTCCGTTTTTGTAGGAAAATATTTCATAATGATTTTAGCTTGTAGATTTAAAACTAAAACCAATAATACCAAAAACATAAATACCGTAGACATACCTAAAACTAAGAATTTTAAGCTCTCTACAATCAGATTAACTTCCATGGACGCAACCCTTTTTGTTTAAATTTAACTAAAAAACATAGCCAAAAGTTTGGTATTTTATCATTTCTTTTATTAAATCAAACCTACAAAAAAGAGTCAAAAAAGGAGTGATTTCATCATCAACAAAACGATGAAAGTGAAATTCAAAAGTCTATTAACAACTAACAACTTTTACACAAAAGATGATTAAAGAATGAAAAAATTTTCAGGATTTTTAATAATAGCACCATGTTCAGCGATAGCTTCATCTGCCATATTGTAACGCTCATTAAAAATAGGATGATGGAATTGAACCTCATCATTAATAATTTCAAAAACCATTGTTTCATACACAAGTCTCTTTGCGTCATCTTCAAAAAAAGAGTGTCGTACATGCATACTAATTGTTGAAACCAAAAACTCTCTGTTGTTTATTTTTAAAATATTTTTTAATTCTAACTCACGCATTTATAAGCCTCAAAATTTTTAATGAATGAAATGCTAGCATAGAGAAACATTAATTTTAATAAAAGATTAAAAATGAAGTAGGAAAATGGTGCGGTCGGGGGGATTTGAACCCCCACACCCGTAAGGCACTACCACCTCAAGGTAGCGTGTCTACCGTTCCACCACGACCGCATAGAAGAAGAAAAAGGAGCTTAAGTGCTCCTTCAGAATTTACTTTTTATTAACCAAGTAATGGGTTTTTGTAAAGAAGAATTAAAGCAATAACAAGTGCATAAATAACTTGTGCTTCAATCATCGCAAGTGCAATAAACATTGTTGTAACAAGTTTACCACCAATGCCTGGATTTCTAGCTGTACCAGAAATAGCTGCAGATGCAGTGTTACCCATACCAATTGCAGCACCAAATGCAGCAAGACCTAAAACAATACCAACGGTAAGAACTGAATACGCTTTAATAGTTTCAGTTTCACCAGCAAATGCGAATGTTGCAAACGCAGCCATTAAAAAAAGAATCTTTTTCAAAGATTACTCCTCATTTTATTTCAAAGTCTGTTCGGATAAAACCCCTACTTGCCACTTTGTAGGCGAGATTTTATCTAACGAATTGTTAAAAAGCCTTTAAATTAGCGCATAAGCTCTAATTCTATTTTATTCCCTGTTTGTTTTAAAATTTTCACACGTACTTTTTGCTCTAAAGTTAAATAATCACTTACTTTATCAACTCTATGATCAGCTATTTTTGAAACATGCAAGAGCCCATCAATATCCCCTGGTAATTCAATAAATGCACCAAAATCAACAATACGCTTTACAACGCCATCAACCACTTCATCTTGTACAAATGTAGGGATTGGTTTAGATTCTTTTGAGCTATGTTTATTATCGCGTTCACGCCCACCTCGACCACCAAAAGAAGGCTTATTGGTGATTTGGATGATATGTTCTTTTGCCGCATCTACTTTGTCTTTATTTTCACCTGCAATTTTTACTTCACCTTTTTCACGGTCTAAATCAATCGAAACTTCAAACTTCTCAATAATCTCTTTAATTGTTTTTCCAGCCTGTCCTATAATATCTACAATTTTAGAAGGATCAACACTAAATAGCTCTAGTTTTGGGAGAACTGCATTATTAACAACAATCTCTTCACTCGCTTTTTCCATGATGGAAAGAATATGTGCCCTTCCCTCTTTTGCTTGATAAAGGGCTTCTTTAAGAACATCAGGAGAGATACCCCCAAGTTTTATATCCATTTGAAGGGCAGTAATACCATCTTTGGTTCCTGCAACTTTAAAATCCATGTCACCATCATGGTCTTCAAGTCCCATAATATCACTCAAAACTGCATGTTTTTCACCTTCAAAAACCAGTCCCATTGCGATACCTGCAACCAATTTTTCAATTTCAATACCTGCAGCTTTTAATGCCAAAGCACCCCCACAAATGGTTGCCATCGAAGAAGAACCATTAGACTCTAAAATTTCAGAAACCAAGCGAATAGTCTGTAAACGATTAATATCAACCACTGGTTCGAGTGCCCGACGAGCAAGATTCCCATGCCCAAGTTCTCGTCGTCCTGGAGCTCTTAGAGGGGATGCTTCACCCACTGAAAATCCAGGAAAATTATAATTGACCATAAATGTATCACTTACACTACTTTTTTCGGTTAATAAATCATACATTTGTGCATCTTTGTCGTTACCTAACGTTGCGATGACCAATGCTTGTGTTTGACCTCTGGTAAACAAACATGAACCATGCGCCAAAGGCAAAAGGTTTGTTTCAATGCTAATAGGTCTTACTTCATTGAGTTTTCTACCATCAGCCCTTACACCTTTTTCAATAATCATTTCACGTACAATTTTCTTTTTATAAGCATTAACAACGCTATCCACAAGATTTTTATCCCATGCTTCTACTACAGCAACATCATCTTTAAGGATGGTTTCTACAATTTTGCTAAGCTCACTAGCACGTTCGCTTTTAGCCATTTGATTAATAGCATTACAAACAGCTTCTTTATAAAACTCATCAATATAAGCAAAAATAGAGTCGTTCACCAAATCTGCTTTGTAATCCAAAATAGCATCCTCTTTTTTAAGAGGTGCAAATGTCTTTTCATAGGCGGTAGTCGCTTCACTAATGGCACTTTGCGCTTTATCAATAGCCACCAAAATGGCATCTTCATCAAACTCATTAATGGTCTGTTTTGTCATAATGCTCTCTGCCAAAGTAGGATCAAGCATAGGATCAATGGCCATCATAGGTAAACTCATCGATTCCATAGAAGCGATAGAACGCATTTCTATCATTAAAAGTTCTTCTTTCGTTCCTGCCACATACAAATCTAATGTACTCTTTTTTAAAGCTGAATTCGAAGGATTTACAACATAATGCCCGTCTATATACCCAATACGAACACCCGCAACTGCTTTATTGACAGGAATATCAGACAGATACAACGCAGCGCTTGCCGCATTAAGTGCTGCAACTTGGAGATCAACGTCAGGATCACAACTTAAAACAAAAACTGTAATCTGTGTAGGATATGCATATCCTTTAGGGAAAAGTGGTCGTAAACTTCTATCAATAATACGCGAAGTCAGCGTCTCAAAATCACCAGGTTTTGTCTCTCTTTTAATGTATCCACCAGGAATCTTTCCAATGGCATAACTTTTCTCAACATATTGAACCGTCAAAGGCACAAAATTTTCTGCTACTTGGTTATCATCGCGCGCAACGGTTGCTAGGATAACAGTATTTTTAATTTTTAAAAGCGCAGCCCCTGCTGCTTGCTTTGCAACTTTACCTAAATCATAAATTTCTTCTTGATTATTTACATTAATTTTATATTCCACTTCTTTAACTCCTTCGTTTTTAGCTCAATTTTATTTATAACTTTTGTTCACTCTCTTGAGAAAAAAGTTCATAGTTCATGCTTCCCATCGGGTAGAGTGTAAACATGAGCATAACACCTTTTTTGTTAGTAGAATCTACACCTGAACTCGTTTGTTTTGGGTTAGTAACATCTCGATATACCAATGAATAATCCCAACATTTTTTCATTTTCTTAATACCCACACTCCATGATTTAAAAGTATCTTCTTCTATGTCATAATTGATTGTTGCAAAGAGATCAATATTTTCAAAATAGCGTGTTTCTGCACTGAAAGTTACATAACTATAATCTTCATCTTCATTGTTGTATTCATACGATTTATCCACATACGTATAACGAATTGAGCTTGTATTCACAGTGTCTTTATATGTCAAAGAGACTTGATTACGAGAAAGTTTATAAAAAGTATGTGAATAATTAATAATATTGCCTATATAAAAACGATCCGTTAGATAGTATTTCATATCGTTCTCTAAATCACCGTATTTGTCATCTCTGTCATAATAATAGGCTTGCTTAATCGCATGACTAAATTTTTTCTCGCCATCCATATTGTAAAAAAACTGTTTAAATTTTAAAGCAGTATTTTTCTCTTCCATCTCTAAAGGAATCAATTCATTATTTTTATAGGTATAGCTCCATGTTCCATTTTTCTTGTCATAACTAGGAACAGTATGTTCAACACCTATATGCATAGTATGAAAAAAATCATCATACCCTTTGGAGAGATCGGTATAAGCAGAAATGGTATGATAGTTGTTAAAATATTGCCCAGAACTTCCATCATTAGAATCATTGCCGTAGGAAACCTGTGACATATAAACATTCTCAGAAAAATTTACATGTAAATAATCTTCTAAGACTGAGAAATAGAGACTTACAGGCGTTCGCACTTCATTTTGAAAAGCGGTAACACCTTCTTGGCGTGTATAATTTTTTGCTTTATAGTCTACCGAATAAAAAAGATTATCTAACAAAAATGGATTTGAAAAATGATGATAATGGAGTGTTGGTAACTCTTGAAGTGTATCATCATTGGACTCTTTAGACGTATCAATATAATTTTTTGCATAAATACCAAAATAATCTTCATCTTTTTTAACATAATAATTCAAACGAGAAGTTACAAGCTTATCAGAGGTACTTGAATCAGCATCAATGGTGTTATAATAGTCGATATCATTGAGGTAATTAATATCGACCCATAAACCATCTTCTATACCACTGTACTTAGTGCTTAATAAAGCACTTCTATCGTACGCAACACGTAAGCCATAATGGGCATCGTTACTTAATTCTTCTTCTTTAGCGTAATCGCTATGCTCTTTAAAATAACCTGTGGTAATTTCACCTGAGGAGTAAGGAGAATCTACAAAACGGTAGGTTGCATGAATTCCTTCGCCTCGCTCCGTTCGTATTTGTGGACGCAACTCTAAATCCCAGTTTTCTGCAGGTGCAAAATAAATGGGTTGCATATAATAAAAGCCCTCAGATCCACCCACGCCAATTTCTGGGGGTAAAAGACCTGTTCGACGTGTTGTATCTGTTGAAAAAGCAAAATAAGGTAAATAGAGGATAGGAACATCATTGGCATAAAACACAGGATTATAAATATGTAACCATTTGCTCTCTTTATTAAACTCTCCACTTGTAAAAGCAATCTTCCAATCTGGATCTTGTGTATTACAACTTGAAACGATGGCTTTTTGAGTCACATATGTTTCGGGATTTAAAATAGCATTTTCACATTTTATCCAAACGTTAGACGCTTCATCAAAAAAGAAAAGAGGATCAGAAATACCTTTATCGGTATTTAGATTCAGTTTCGTATGGCCACTTCTTGAAGCATACTTTACCCCTTCTAGGGTTGTAATATTACCAAAAAGCTCTAAATCACCGCTCTCATAGTCATAATAAGCTTCATCAGCAGTAATTAGGTATTTTGGGCTGTATAAAACCACATTGCCAACAGCATGCACAAGCGTGCCCTCTTTTGTGACCGTTTGTGCTAATACTTCAACATCTTGGGCAGGTTCAACTGCCCATAAGCTTCCTAGAGAAAGCATCATTAAGAAAAATACTTTAATTTGCATTGACCACCAGCGTATTGGCAACTCTATCATGCCATGTCTCTCTTTTTGGATTTAGTGCAGCCCATACAAAACCTAGATAAAAAATAGACTCACTAATAATTCTAAACGATGCGCGACTCAAAGACAGAAGAAATGAAGGCTTTTCTAAATCTTCTGTTGAAATAACTCTAATTTTCATAGCAATACGACCCAGTGTCGCACCATACATCCATACAAAAAAGGTTTGATAAATAACTTTTAATAAGACAACATAAGCAAAAAGTCCATTGATGATTCCTATCATCTCTTCTGTCGTTGTATTTTCAGGAATATGATCAATATAAATAAAAGCAAATAAGACTGAAATTAAAATCTCATCAATAGCATACGCAAAACCACGCTTTGAAAGTGTGGCTAACGTAATATTTTCACGTTCAAACTTCTCAATTAACTCTTCATTTGTCATATTTAAGTGCCTGATATGCGATATCACTTCTAAAGTGTTTACCTGCAAAATGAACTTGCCCACATAATAAATAAGCTCTTTCTCTAGCTTCTTGAATGCTCTCGCCTACACCAATGCATAAAAGGACTCGTCCACCTGTCGCATACAGTTTACCATCCTCTAAGCTCACACCCGCATAGGAAATATGGGTATTTTCTAAGCCATCAAGAACATTTTTATCAATAATAATCTCAGCAGGTTTCGAGTTACCATAAGGATAATTTTCACTTGCCATCACGACAGCAATAGCATATTTATCGTAAAACTCAATTGTTAAATTTTTAAGATTTTGCGTAGCTGCCTTATAGAAAAGCTCACTGGCAGGCGTTTTTAAAAGAGGCATCAAAATTTCACACTCAGGGTCACCAAAACGAACGTTATACTCCAAAACAATCGGCTCATTTTTCACAATCATCAACCCAATAAATAAAACACCTTCAAAAGGAGCACCCTCTTTTTGCATCCCTATAAGCGTTGGTTTTACCACACGTTCTTCCACTTTTTTATAAAGTTCATCATCAATAAGTGGCGTTGGAGCATACGCACCCATACCTCCCGTATTAGGTCCTATATCATTATCTTTTAAGCGTTTGTGATCCTGAGCAGCAGGAAGAATTTTATAATCAACGCCATCACAGACAACAAATAAAGAGAGTTCATATCCATCCAAAAACTCTTCAACCACCACACCCAATCCTGCATCACCAAAGCTTTTTCCACTGAGCATATCAGCCACAGCCTCTTTGGCTTCTTCTTTACTCTGTGCAATAATAACACCCTTACCAGCACACAATCCATCCGCTTTTACCACGATGGGAAGATCAAGTGTTTCAATAAACGCATTGGCTTTTTGGGCGTCACTGGTTTCAATAAATTTTGCGGTTGGAATTTTATAGCGAGAGAGAAAATTTTTCATAAAAATTTTTGAGCCTTCTAAACGAGCGGCTGCTTTTGAGGCACCAAAAATCACTAAACCTTTGGCTTTAAAAATATCCACAATACCCTCAACCAAAGCAGTCTCAGGTCCAACAACGGTTAAGTCAATCTTGTTCTCTTTTGCAAAATCTGCTAAGGCTTCATAATCTTTACATGTAACATTGCGTCCTAGTTGCGGAGTCGCACCATTTCCAGGTGCAAAAAATAGTTCACTCACATTTGGGTCTTTTTTGAGGGCTAAACCTATAGAATACTCTCTACCACCACTTCCAACAACCATGACTTTCATCACTTATTCTCCAAAAAAAATCTTTATTTTCTTTTACATGTAAAAACCCAAGTGAGCGTTCCGAGATTGAAGCGGCCCTAATAAGCCAACTTCTGGGAATTGACCTTTTCTTTAGGCTGCAATCTCTCACTTTTTATCAAAGCTCAAACGAAACCACAGGCACACCAAAAATGTACGAAATTCCACGTATACTATTTGTTGGACCCTCATGAAAACGGTTGTCGCATCACCCAGGCATTTACATGACTAATGTTGATTAATTATAAATAAATTTAGCTTCTAAAGAGCTTTTGCCAATGCAATGCAATGCTCTATCGTTTGTACATCGGCAATGAGCGGTTTTACATGTAAAGGTAAAACGGCTGCTGTTTTCGTACCAATAACAATAGCACGATAACTTTCATCCCATGAAAAATTCTTTAAAAAGCAATGAACGGTTGAGGGTGACGTAAAAATGAGAATCGCATTTTTCTGCGGAGCATAAGAAGTATCGTACTGCTTACATCTTGTTTCGTACATCACGTGTTGAAAAATGTCTACACCTTCTGTACTTAAAATCTCAAATAATGGAGAAATTACCTCTTTTGCACGAGGAAAAAAGACACGCTTATTTTTTAAGAGCGGAATCAATTCATGGGCAAAGAGATCGCCATATGAATTTTTACATGTAAAAACAAGATTTCCACCATAAGTGCGTATGGCTGTAGCAGTACCTTCTCCTATGGCATAACACGCCTTATCTTGCCAAGTTATACCACAAAGCTCAAGAGCCTTAACACTATTTTTAGAAGTAAAAATAATAGCATCAACCCCCTCAAGCATTAATGATGAGGGGATGAAAACAATTTCAAACAAAGGCAAATGCTCTACGCCTTTATGCGCTTGATCGCTAAAGAGGTAGATCATTATTTTTTATTCCCATTCGATTGTAGCAGGTGGCTTTGAAGAGATATCATAGACGACACGATTAATGCCATTGACTTCATTGATAATACGTCGACTAATATTTTCTAAAATAGCATGTGGGATATGTGCAAAGGTTGCTGTCATGCCATCTGTTGCATCTACAATTCTGACACAAATGGTATTGTCATAGGTTCGATTATCACCCATAACACCCACACTTTTTACATTTAAAAGAACCGTAAAAGCCTGCCATGTTTTATCATAATAGCCTGTAGAACGAAGCTCTTCTAACATAATGACATCTGCGGCACGAAGCAAGACTAAATCTTCTTTCGTTACTTCACCCATAATACGAATCGCAAGACCAGGGCCTGGGAAAGGATGGCGACTTAGCATATCTTTTGGCAAACCAAGTTCTGCTCCTAAGATTCTGACCTCATCTTTAAAAATTTCACGCAATGGCTCAATGAGCTCAAAACTCATCCAATCAGGAAGACCCCCTACGTTATGGTGCGATTTAATGGTTTTAGAAGGACCTTTTACTGAGACAGATTCAATCACGTCAGTGTAGAGTGTCCCTTGTGCTAAAAACTCAATACCATTATGTTTTTTCGCCTCTTCATCAAAAACTTCGATGAATGTTTCACCAATAATTTTACGCTTTTTCTCAGGATCACTCACTCCTGCTAAACGGCTTAAAAATTTCTCACTAGCATCAACCGTAATCAATGGAACATTGCGGCTTTTAAACATCGCTTCGACTTGTGCACGTTCATTCGCACGAAGCAAACCATTGTCCACAAAAACGGACACCAACTGATCACCAATCGCTTCTGCCAAAAGCGTTGCAACCACAGAACTATCTACACCACCACTGACACCACAAAGCACTTTTTTATCGCCAACTTGCGCCCTAATTTTAGCGATCTGTTCTTTGGCAAATGAGCCCATATTCCATGTACTTTCACAGCCACAAATATACTTTGCAAAGTTTTTCAGAAGCTTTGTTCCTTGTTCAGAATGGTACACTTCTGGATGAAATTGGAACGCATACATATTGCGTTTTTCATCGGCAATCGCAGCATACGGAGAATTCTCACTAAAACCAATTTTTTCAAATCCTACAGGCAGCTTTTCCACTCTATCACCATGACTCATCCAAACAATTTGACCACATGTCGTGTCTTTAAAAATTTTATGGTCACTTTCAAATTTAAGCTCTGCTTTGCCATACTCTTGATGTGTTGCGGGAATAACACTACCCCCAAAATGTTGAGTTAAGAGTTGCATACCATAACAAATCCCTAGCATAGGAAGACCCAATTCGTAAACTTTTGCATCAGGATGATATGAATCTTTTGCATACACCGAAGCAGGGCCACCGCTTAAAATAATCCCTTTAGGATTTCGTTTTTGAATATCTTCAATTTTCTCATTGTAAGGGACAATTTCACAGTAAACACCACTTTCACGAAGCTTACGTGCAATGAGCTGTGTATATTGTGACCCAAAATCTAAGACTAAAATAGGGACTTCTTTCATTTATTTCCTTCTGTTAATATAAATCAAGTATTTCAAACTGCAGATACCAAATGACTAATGAGAGCAGATATCCCACAAGAACTGTCCATGCATATTTCATATGTGAACCAAAGGTATAAATACCTCGAAGTTTGCCCATGACACCCACACCCGCAGCCGAACCAAAACTAATTAAACTGCCCCCAATTCCTGCGGTTAATGTTACGAGTAACCACTGATCCATTCCCATATTTGGGTTGGCTTTAAGTACCGCACTCATCACAGGAACATTATCTACAATAGCCGATAAAAATCCAACGCCAATGTTGACCACAGTAGGACCAGCGCTATCATACAATTTTACGGCTAAATCTAAGTAGCCTAAAAAGTGAAGCCCTCCAACTGCTGCTAAAATTCCAAAGAAAAAGAGTAGCGTATCGTGCTCAATTTTACCAATCATTTTAAACGTATTGAGCTCTTGCCCCCGTTTTCTCTTTAAACGGTAACTGTAAAGTTTTAAAAGTGACAAACCAAAAAGCATTCCCCACATTGGTGGCAATTTAAAGAGTTGCTGACACAAAACCGCGGACATAATCGTGACAATACCTAAGGCAATCACCACTTTTCCACCCATTAAAATAGAAACTTTAGGCTCTGTTGAAACATCAAAATGAGGTTTTTCTGCAGGAACGGATAATGATAGCAACCATGCTGTTGCAACCCATCCTAAAAACGAAGCAGGAAAAAGATAGAAAAAGTCAATAAAAGGCGCTTTCCCAGACATCCACGCCATCAGTGTTGTAATATCACCAAAAGGGCTCCATGCACCCCCCGCATTGGCGGCAACCACAATATTAATAGCACCTGGCACTAAAAAGTTTTTATTCTTTTTTTCAATAGTAACTAAAACCGTTGATAAAATAAGCGCTGTCGTAAGATTGTCTGCTACAGGGCTAATAAAAAAGGCTAAAAGACCAGTAAGCCAAAAAAGTTTTTTGTAACTATACCCTTTAGACACAAGGTTGTATTTGAGTTTATCAAAAACTTGTCTTTCAATTAAAACTTCAATGTATGTCATTGCTACAAATAAGAAAAAGAAAATCTCTGCTATTTCAAAGATTAAATGATCAACGCTCTGCGTTAATGAGGTGGGGTCAATATTATTGATAAAATTATACACACCTATTAAAATAAAAATAAATGTACCCATAAATAAGGCAGGTTTAGCTTTATTGATATGATAATTTTCCTCGGTTGCAACCGCATAATATCCCACTACAAAAACAATTAAGGAAACAATTCCCACCCATGTCGTTGTTAAATCTTCACCATTTGACGCCCAAATTGTGTTCATAAATACCAACAAAAGCCATACAATTCGCATCTATTATTTCCTTTCTGTTAAATAATGCGCACCCAACGACTCTTCGCGTTTTAATGCACTTGTTATGATCTCTTTTGAAACCAACAATCGTAATTTAAGAAGTTTTCCAATCGGTAATTGCAACATCTCTTCTACCCTTTTACATGCTTTTTTTAACCCCTCTTGATCACGAAGTATACCTGCATAACACCACATCAAATCTCGCAGTTCATTTTTTAAAACTTTATCATTCTCTTTGATGAGTTCCTCTTCTTCCTCCACAAAAAGATGCCTTGCTTTTTCTTGCTCTATCGTCTGAACAATCTCCCTAGCGACGCGCGCAGAAAAGACCAATCCCTCTAATAAAGAATTACTTGCCAATCGATTCGCTCCATGCACACCGGTATGGGCACACTCTCCTACTGCATAAAGATCTTTTACATGTAAAACATGTCCATGCAAATCTGTTTTAATTCCACCCATAGAGTAATGAAATGCAGGAGAAATAGGAACACGCTGTGTGGGTACCGCATAACCCATATTGTTCATATTAAAATAAATACTGGGAAAACGTTCTTTAAAATGTTCAGGTGAAAAAGCACTTAAATCTAAAAAAATCTCTTTACCTGTCTTTTGTTTGTGTTTAAAAATAGCACGACTCACAACATCTCTTGGTGCAAGTTCACCACGAGGGTCATACTCAAACGTAAAGCGCTTACCATCTTCGTCTACAACCATGGCTCCTTCCCCTCGCAAAGACTCACTTAAGAGCTGTTTACGAACGCTTTTGCCCAAAACAAAGACCGTAGGATGAAATTGCATCATCTCCATATCATCAAGCTTGATACCATGACTCAAACAAATGCCCTGCATATCCGCACTAATCGTACGGGCATTCGTATGATATTCATACAAAGACCCCACGCCACCACTTGCGATAATCACTTTTTTAGCATAAAGATTAAATGTTTTATTATTATGAAAAACACGGGCACCAAAACATTCATTTTTTTCAATTAAAAGGTCTGTTACTTGCGTGTTATAAAGAATAGGAAAAGGTAATTGTTGCATTAAAAAGAGGTGAATATAGCGACCCGTTGCGTCACCGCCTGCATGTAAAATACGATTGGTGCTGTGCGCTGCTTCTTTGGTGTAAAGTAAATTGCCTGCCTCATCAGCATCAAATAAAAACCCTCTCTCAATCAGTCTCGAAATTGCCAAAGGCCCCTCGGAACATAAAACCTTGACTGCTTCTAGGTTACAATGTCCCGCACCTGCTTCAAGCGTGTCTTTTACATGTAAAGCAACATCCGCATCATCCCTAGCGACAGCAACGCCACCTTGAGCATAAAACGTGTTACATTCCCAAGCATAGTCTTTTGAAATCAGAAGCACATTGAGGGATTTTGGCAAAGCTAATGCTGCACTCAATCCTGCAATACCTGTGCCAATAATCAGCACATCATAAGATGTTTTCATTTAAAGATTAAAGTTTCTTGTAAGAAGTTGTCGTGTTACTATCTTTGTACACTGGTGGTCCTTTATAACCACACCCAAACAGAGCAAACCCCAAACATGCTATAATTAGCGCATGAAAGATTCTAAAAGTATAATTTCTCATCTTGTACAACAACCTTCTATGAAAAAATATGAGCAGATGCGCTGTTATGACAGATTGCTCAGTGTATTACCCAAAAGCTTTACAAGCATGATTCGCTTTGTGTACACGAAAAATGAAACACTTTTTTTTGTACTCAATCATCCCTGCGCCAAAATGGAATTTAATTATAAACGTAATTTAATAAAGAGTCTATTAAAAGAAATTAACATCCGTTTTCCAGAATGTACGGCTTTACATGTAAAAGAGATTCAAGCGTTTGTTACCAATCAAAAAAGTGAAGAAGAATCTCTCATTATAGGCGCTCCATCAGAAATTTTTTATCCAGAACAAGCTGACGGTCGTTTTGAATCACACTGTGAAGACCAAAAACTGCAAGCCCTTTTTGAAGCCATTAAAGCTACCATTCAAACCAACAAACCATGCTCATAAATACACTAAAAAATGCCCCAGAAAATGCGGGAATTTACCAATTTTTTAATGCCTCAGGCATGCTTTTATATGTAGGAAAAGCCAAAAATATTAAAAACCGCGTGAAGAGCTACTTTCGCTTTTCAGGTGAACTTAAAGCCTCACCGCTTCTTTCCTCTCGTATTGCAAAAATGATTAGCGAGGTTGAAAAAGTAGAGTTCATTATTGTTCAAAGTGAACACGATGCTTTAATTTTAGAAAACTCCCTCATTAAACAACTCAAGCCCAAATACAATATTTTACTACGAGACGACAAAACTTATCCCTATATCGCGATTAATCTAGCAGAGCCTTTTCCTCGGTTTGAAATCACACGTAAAATCGTAAATGATAAAAACATCAAATACTTTGGTCCGCTTTCAGGCTCAGCAAAAGCACTGTTGGATGCACTCTATTTAACCTTTCCGTTGGTGCAAAAAAAAGGGTGTTTAAAGGAAGGAAAAGCATGTTTATTTTACCAAATCCAGCGCTGTCTTGCTCCTTGTGAAGGCAAAATATCTGCAAGCGATTATGCTAAAATTGTTCAAGAATCCCTTGCGATTTTAAATGACCAAAAAAAGCTTATTTCCCTTTTACATGTAAAGATGGAAGAGGCTTCTTTAAAACTAAATTTTGAAGAAGCAGCCAAACTTCGTGACATTAAACATGCGATTAAAGAATCTTTACATGTAACGCATGTGGAACTCTTAAAACTTGAAAATTACGATGTCTTTGCTATTGAAACCCTAGAAAAGACTGCTGTCATTATGCGCCTTTTTATTCGTGGTGGGAAAATTGTTTCAACGTCGCACTCTTTCTTACATAATGCTTATGGATTTGAAAAAGAGGAACTCTATCAGCGAGCACTTTTTGAATTCTATCATCCAATGAATCAAACCTTTTCGCACGAAATTCTTCTTGCAGAATCGTTTAGTGAACAAACAGAGATGAGCCAATTTTTAAGTGAAAAGTTTGGAGAAAAAATTACAATTAATGTACCAAAGCGAGGAGAAAAATATTATTTAACTTCCATGGCATTAGAAAATGCCCAAGCACTTTTACTACAACACGCTACAAAAAACAACCATGCCCTCAACGAGCAGCTTCAAACACTTTTTGATCTTAGCGCACTCCCAAAACGCATTGAAATTTTTGACAACTCTCATTTAGGCGGTCAAGCACCCGTAGGTGCCATGGTGGTTTGGGATGAAAAGTTTGATAAATCAAGCTACCGCCGTTATGCATTACACCATGCCAATGAATATGCACAAATGAAAGAGATGCTAGAGCGTCGTATTCAGGATTTTTCCAAAGAATCACCTCCTGATCTTTGGATACTTGATGGCGGAGAGACTTTACTAAAACTTGCTTTCTCTTTACTCAAAGAGAAAAAAATACACCTTGATGTTTTAGCAATTGCAAAAGAAAAAATTGATGCTAAGGCACACCGTGCAAAGGGAAATGCCCACGACATAATCTGTACCAAAAACCAATCCCTAAAGTTACCTCCTAGTGATAAACGCTTACAGTTCATTCAAAGATTGAGAGATGAAGCTCATCGTTTTGCTATTACTTACCATCAAAAGAAAAGACAGAATAAAGATTTAACATTGGAACTTCAAAGTATTGAAGGCATTGGCGCTGCAACCATTAAAAAACTCCTCAACTATTTTGGTACATTTGACGCTATATACACTGCCACACAAGAAGAATTAGTCTTTACCATTGGTCAAAAACTTGGTACCACTCTCTTTAAAAACTTAAAAAAATAGCCTAATTTTAAGTATAAGTCAGCTAAAATTGGAGCTACTTATGTTTACTAACTAAAGGATCTTAGTTTGGTACTTTATGATAAAAATGGCTTATTTTTAGGGCTAGGAAATCAAGAGTTGTCCCTTTTGGGGTACGAAGATATGGAAGATTTCTGTAATTATCACAATGATTTTGCAGACCTTTTTGTCAACAAACCTGGTTTTATTGTTAAGTTTAAGAATTTTTCATGGATTGATTATGCCCTTCATAGTGGCACGCCAAGTAAACGAGTTCTTATTAAAACAAAAAGCGGAAAAGAACTTGATACTTCTTTAAGTATTAGTGAAATTTACCTTCCAAAAGAGATTAATGGCTCTTCCTTATTCTATGCAGTAGAGATAGCTGACGCAAGTAATAGACAAGATTTTTCTGCCTTTACCTCTTCTTTTGAGCCTATCATTCAAATACCAGAATCTGAAGAAAAAGAGCCTTTAGAAAAGAGTGCTTCTTTTGTCTCTGATACCTCTTCTCTTGATGCCTCCTTCAATTCTTTTGAAACTGATTATAAAGACGATGAAACAGAAGAAGAGCCTTTATTAACCATACATGAAACACTCACAGAGAACGAACCTTCTAGCGAAACGCCATCATTATCACTCCCTCTTGAAATGTCACCATTTGAAGAAGAACCACTGACCTTTAAACTAAAATTTGATGAAACTATTTTAGAAAAAGAGCCCGCAGAAGCATCTCATGATAATGAGACAATAGAGTATCATTCACTTGATCAAATTCAAGCAGATGATTTTTCATTTGAAACAACACCTACACTTACAGATACAGAGAGTTATCCTGAAGACACTTACGAAGCTCTACGCAATGATGTAACGCTTCTGGCAATAGAAAAAGATGATGAACAACAAGAAGCAGAACAAGAATTCGATTTGGCGAATTGCGCTGAGGAGCTAGGACTTGATATTCAAACACTTGCTCAAATTATAGAAGAGTACATAGACGCTCTTGCAACAAGTATGCCCCTTATTGAAGATGCTATTAATACCAATAAACGAGATGTTGCTAAGATAGAGATCATGAAATTAAAAAGTGTTGCTTCGCATTTACAAATTATCTCACTTTTTCACCATTTTGAACATTTAGAAACCAGCTTAGATTTTGATACGAAAGAGGAGCTTTTGCATACTCTTGATAAACTTCAAACAAGCGTTATGCTATTTAAGGAAAGTATTTTATGAAAAAAGTTTTGTTAGCTACCGTTCTTCTAATCTCTTTTGCACATGCAAATCTATTCCGTTCTGCTGTTATTGCCTATAAAAGTGGTAAATTTGCAGAAGCAAAAGAGCTTTTTGAACGTTCTATTAAACAAGAAAACAGTACACAAGGATACTTTTATTTAGGAAAAATGTATCTTTATGGAGAGGGTATTGAAGCCAATGCTTCTTTGGCAATTCCTTACTTAGAGCAAGCAGTCATGAGAGGAAATATAAATGCAAAATGTTACCTTGCTGAAGCGTATTTGAAAACGCAAACAAAACAAGATGAAGCTGTGTTGCTTTTAAAGCAAGGTGCCCAAAATAGCCCCGTGTGTAAAGAAATTGCCTCCAATTACAAAATAATATTAAATTAACAGTTAGTAAAGGACGCTCACCATGAAATTAACCATGCAGAACACTTTAAGACTCATCAGTCAATATCCGCTGATTATTCTTTTTATCTTTTCAAGTTACTTTTTCTTTGTAACGTATACCCAATTTGATGCTACGTTACAACATAAGAGTAAATTTGAAAGTACCCAAGTCCTCAGTTCTCTTTCTATTGAGCTAGCAAAGGAAAGGGGATTAAGTGCTTCATACCTTTCGAGCGAAGGAGGCATTGCCAAAGAAGCACTTCAAGAACAGCGTATTAATGTTAACAAAGCCATTAAAGAGTTTCATGATTATTTTCAAACACGAGAGATGTCTTCTTCTCTTAAAAATTCCGTTGCCCTTCTTACAAAAATTGTTGAAATTCGCCAAAAAATAGATAATTTCTCTGTAAATTTCAATGACGTTTTCTTTGGCTATTATAGTCAACTCAATACCTTTCTTTTAAAAGAGCTTGAATCTATTGGTACCATTAATACAAACTCTACGATTTCAAACCTTAGCTACTCGCTGGTTTCACTCTATAAAAATATCGAATTCATCGGACAAGAGAGAGGTTTTGTTTCTAAAATTTTAAGTCAATATGTTCCATTTGGTCCTGAAGAACTCAATATTTGGATCAAAATTTTTAGTGTTTCCAATCTTTTCGACTACACAACAATCAATGATACAAAAACAAGAGTACAGATTGAAAACCTTTATAAACTCCCTGAAAATGTCAAACTAGAGGAGGAAATTACCCATGTTAAGGCCGAACTGATAACCGCTGCTCAAAGTGGCGAATATCTGATTGATCCCACATTATGGTTCAATCTTTTGACAAAAAAAATTGATCTTCTTGATAAGTCTGCCCAAATTATTAAGCTTTCATTAAATGAGGAAGGAAGAAGCTTTAACAATCAAAATAAAATTCAACTGGCACTGACTGGACTTATATGGATTATTTCTATTGTGCTTATGTTCTTAGGATTTGGCCTTTCTGCACAATTTAGAAAAAATATTAAAGGCCTTGAAAATATCTTCATGCGTGTTGAAGAACTTGCGGAAACAAAAGAGAAGGTTGATTTTAATACCGCAGAAGGTATGAACGTTGCCTATGGCATTATTGATAAAGCTATTGAAAACATTGCAAAAGAGAAGAAAAATGCAGAAGAAGCAAGTGCCGCAAAAAGTATCTTCCTCGCAAATATGTCACATGAAATCAGAACACCACTGAACGGTATTATTGGTTTTACAGAACTCCTTAAAAATTCTGATCTTGATGAAGAAAAACGTGAATTTGTAGATGTTATTGAGAAAAGCTCTGAAAACTTATTGGCAATTATTAACAATATCCTTGACCTCTCAAAAGTGGAAAGTAACAAAATTGAAATTGACGAGATTCTTTTTTCACCTATTGATGAGTTTGAAAATGCGGTTGAAGTCTATGGACCTAAAGCGGCTGAGAAAAATATTCAGCTCTCTTTGTATATTGACCCTAGCCTTCACAATTACCTCAAAGGCGATGCTGTTAAAATTAAAGAAGTTCTCATTAACCTCATGAGTAATGCCGTTAAATTTACTCCCAATAATGGTCAAATCACAGTTGAGATCAAACGTTTAGAGAATGCTCCATTAGATAAAGCAAGAGTTATTTTTAGCGTTCAAGACTCTGGTATTGGTATCAATAAAGAGAAAATTGAAGGTATTTTCGATGCATTCAATCAAGCAGATTCAACTATTACTCGTAAATTTGGTGGTACAGGTCTTGGACTTACAATTTCTTCAAAATATATTGCACTTATGGGTGGTAAACTTGAAGTTGAAAGCGATGAAGGTCAAGGTAGTCGATTTTTCTTTATTTTAGACTTACCCGAATCAAACTCAAGCGGAACAGACTATAAAAACCATTTTAGCGATTTTAATTGTGCGCTTTACTCACCGATTAATAGCACCAAAGCACACACTGAATTTATGTATGACTATTTTAAATATTTCGGTTCTCAAGTACGTTATTACAGTGATTTTCCAGCACTTAAAAATCTCATCTTTAAATCAAATAGTAATATCATAGTTGCTGATTATAATAACCTTACCAAAGAAGAACTTGAAGAGTATAAAAAAATAAAACTTCCTATTCTTTTAATTTTCAAATCCTCTCAGCAATCTAAATTTAATGAATACAGTACAAAATACATTACGCCTATTTATGAGCCTATAAATGTATCAAAACTGGTCAAAGCACTAGAAGCAAAACGTGAGTTCTTACCCACAAGAGAAGATCGCGTTGAACCTCAACCTATTCAAAGAGGAACATTTGGTAAAAAATTTAAAGCCAATGTTCTTGTCGCTGAAGACAACGAAATCAATCAAAAATTAATCCGTAGAACACTGGAAGATTTAGGATTAAATATTACGATTGTTCCTAATGGTCTTCAAGCTCTAGAGCGAAGAAAAACAGATTCTTTTGATATGATTTTTATGGATATTGCTATGCCTGTGATGGATGGAATTGAAGCAACCCATAAAATTTTAGAATACGAAGATAAAAATCATCAGCCTCATATACCAATCGTCGCCATTACAGCCAATGCACTCAAAGGTGATCGTGAACGCTTTATGAAAGAGGGATTGGATGAGTACATCACAAAACCTATTAAAAAAGATAATATTATTAGTATTCTCAATGTTTTTATTCAGGATAAGATTGACAATACAAACACTGAAGAAAATACATCTACTATCCCTGAAATTAGTGCACCTTCAGATAAAATAGATAGAATCCAAGAGCTATCAGAGAATATAGTCCCTTTTGAAGAAGAGATAAAAGAAAAAGGGGAGTTTTTCAATCAAGGGAACATGAACCAAGTACCTTCTTTCACCATTAAAGATATTCTCGTTTTGAAAAAAAGTCCTATAGAAACTAAAATTTTCACCAGTGTTCTTAGTAAAATGTGTGAAAATGTTGAAGCGGCTAGTTCTTATAATGATCTAAAACAAAAACTTGAAATCAACCACTATAAGATTGTATTATTTGATAAAGAGATGCTCCTAGAAGATGAAGAAACTTTCTTCTCCAGACTAGAATCTATCGCCAACGAACGTCATGCTGGGAAAATCCATACCATTATGTTTATTGACTCAAAAAACAAAAACCAAGAAACCAATGTTGCTTTTGATGCTATTTTACCCAACCAAATTAGCAAGAAAGATCTCGAAACACTGATTCAAAAGTTTATTTAAAAAAAGAAGGCTAACCAATGCAAAAGCAATTAAAAATTTTAGCAGTTGATGATGACTTTATCAATCTTAAGTTGATTAGCTCAATGTTACGCAAAAATGACAATGTAGGTATTATTATAGAAGCAACCAATGGGCTTGATGCTATCAATCTCCTCAAAACTCAAGGAGATATTGACCTTGTCCTGCTTGATATTAAGATGCCTGTTATGGATGGTATTGAATTTCTAACCAATATTCAATCCATGCTCGAATTTAAAAAGATTCCTATTATTGTTCTAACGACAGATGAAACACGTAAAAACGAAGCGTTTGAACATGGTGCTTTTGACTTTCTCGTCAAACCTATACGAGAGAATGATTTAAGCAGTAAAATAGCAAAGGTTGCTGATCTTTTTTGATCAGCAACTCCCCTTAAATAGCCACATTGATTTTATGATACAGTGATGTGATTTCTTCTTTTTTTTCAATAAAACTATTTTTATTTGCAATCAAATAAGCAGACGATTCTAAAATAGTTTCTACTACTTTAAGGCCATTTTGTTTCATTGTACTGCCGGTCTCAACAATATCAACAATTACATCAGAAAGCCCAACAAGAGGTGCCAATTCAATAGAACCATACAATTTTATTATCTCAACAGCCATTGCTTTTTTAGAAAAATATTTCTGCGCAATATTTGTCATTTTTGTTGCTACTTTAAGCTCAGGCACACTGTAATCAATTTCCTTGCCTTCTTGCATACCAACGCATACCTTACATTTACCAATGCCAAGATCGAGTAAACGGAGTAAATCCTCATCTTTTTCCTCTAAAACATCTAATCCAACAACACCAATATCTGCGGATTGATGTAAAACATACGCAGGCACATCTTGATTACGAACCAACAAAAAACGAAAACCGTCTGCTTCTAAAATGAGTTTACGATCCTCAAAACGAAATTCTGTTCCAAATATTTTTTCAAAAATCCCCAAAGTTTCTTCTGCGATTCTCCCTTTGGGCAATGCTACTGTTAACATACTTTTCCTTTTACTCTAAATGTGCATTCTTGATAGCTTTAAGCATACCACGAAAAATTAATGTCCGATCAAAAATTGAATTACTGAAAAATTTTGAAAAAAACTTACCATCACCGCCCGTGAAAAAAATTCTTTTATCTTTACACGTTATTTCTAAAAGCGTAATAATAGATTTTACAACCCCATAAGAAATTGCATCAGCTGTTTTTTGAGGTAAAGCATCCAATGCGATACTAGGATTCATTGCTAAATTTAAACGAGGAGAGATAGATGCATATGCTTTTTCATACGCATTGAGACCTGGCAAAATAAAACCACCTAAATGCATACCCCCTGCCATGATGTCAACCGTAATGGCACTTCCTGCATCGACAATCATTCCTTCAGAAATTGTACTGCATGCGGCTATTCTATCAATTCCTATTCCTTGATATATTGTGTCAAATTCAAAATAAGGCTCTAAATCTATAAAATTATTTTTATTGACCAATTTCTCTTTAATTGCATCATTGACACAAATATAATAAACTTTTTCTTTGGTTGAAAACGAAGCAAAATCTTTATGAGAGAGTGACCAAACTTTACCATCCTGAAAAAAATCAGCATTAGAATTTCCAATATCACACAATATCATTGTAAACTTTCCAACCTTTTTCTTTAAGAAGTAAAGCAGCCTTAGAACATAGAGGCGCTTTTAAAAGCAAATGCTTATATTTATAATTATGTTTTACATGTAAAGTAACTGCAGCATCAAGTTTCATAATTTCATCAACATGTTTCGATAAAAATCGACTTTTCTGCCCACATTCAATTATAAGATGATAGAAAGATTTTTGGTCAACACCATTGAAAATAGTAAGTCTTTTACGGCTATGGAGTAACTTTAAATCTATTTCATAAAGAGATGTAAAAATAACTTGCCGATTGCAAATACGTTCTAACATCTCTTTCATGATATTAAGGAAACTAAACTTTTTATTTACGATTTAATTTAAAAAAATGATTTTTATAATAAAGAGTGTCTTCAGTTGTAAATACATTACTTTCAATTTCATCTGGCAATTTATATACGTTAGTTGAAATCAAATCTATATCAGTAGCAATAACATAACCACCTTTTTCAATCATATAAATAAAATTCCCGTAAATTGTTCCCGTAAAAGTTGCAAATGTAAATTTTCGATCTTTAAGAACATTCAAATCAGCATCCGTTAAAATTACTTTTCCATCTTTTGTAAAAACAAAAATACGATTTTTTAGAACTATAACATCTCGCACATCTGTTTCCAAGAAATGGATTGATTTCGGACTAATAGAAACTACTTTACTCTTCGTTGCAGCAACTAAACGATCACCTAAAACTTGAAGGTAAATAATATTGCCAAAGAATTTTTCATTACTAACAACAACATCACGAATAGGTTTCTTTGTCTGCGCATCCACAATAATTAACTTTCCATCTAATGTTGGGAAAATAATTAAATCTCCTAAAAAATAAGGAGCTGCAATTCTTGAATCAAGGGCATACACATTATCTTGAGATAAATGCATCAACTCTCTACCATCATTAATATCGATTAAGACAAGTTCATTTGAACCCAAAACAAGGGCTAATAAATTCCCTTTTAATGCGGCTGAAGCAACTGAGACATCACACTCTTTTTTAAAAAGTGTTTTTTGATTTGCATCCAAAACAACTAATGCCCCACATTGAGAACTAGCAATATAACGACCATTATTTTCACCAAGATATACATACGATTTAGGCAAAACAACACTAGAAAGACCTTGTTTTGTAACGACTTGCCCATTTTCCAAGGTTGCACCATCTCTGTTTGCATCCACAATAGAAGCTGGCAAAGAGCCATCATAACTTAATTTACCCGAAAGTGATTCTGGCTCAAAGTATTGACGTTTCGTACCACAACCACTGACAACCAATAATAACGTGAAAAGTGAAAAAAGAATTTTTGCGTATCTCATTATTTTAAACCTTGATAGTGTTCTAGATTTTTTGCAATCTGCTTAAGAGGTGAGTTTGCATCAATTTGAGCAAATTTCAACCGTGCCTCATCTACTTTTTTTTCTTTTAATAGAGCATACCCCTCTTGAAGGAGTACCATTCCTGACATAAGTTCTCCCTTTAACGTTGAATTTAAGTCGAGCTGGGAGAGTTGATAGGCTGCAACATCTGCAACAATAGGATTCTCTTTTGAGAGAGCCACTTCTTTTAATGCTTCAACATCACCCTTTAACAATGCCGTTTCAAAAAGAAACATCATGTACAACTTCGGATTTTTTTGTTTAAGAGTCTCTTGTGCCGATGTATTATTTGCATCTTTTAAAAGCATCGTATATGCTTCATTAGAAGCTTTTAGCCTTTGTTCTGTCATCAAAGTATCAATGGTATAACCACTCACTCCCAAAACAATAAGTGCCACCGCAGAGAAGATATATTTTTTATTGCGTTTAAAAAAACGCTCACTTTTAATCATCCCCTCAAGAAATTGCTCTTCGGTACTAATTTCTTTCTTAACTACCTGAATATTTTCTTTAAGTCCCAAACAGTGTCCTTATGCAATTTTTTTAAAATGTCTCAAAGTTTATCACAAGAAATATAAAAAGATTATATGGTAGCTCCTTAGCATTTCAGTATCCACCAAAAGAGAATTTGCTATAATGAAACCTTAAAAATATTTAAGGATTTAAGCAGAATGATAATTGATAATGCATTGCTCACAAAACTTGAAAAACTCTCTTCATTAAAGATAAGTGATGAGAAAAGAGAAAGCGTCATTAACCAACTCAGTGAAATTGTCTCTTTTGTTGAAAATCTTAACGAACTAAATCTACAAAGTGAAGAGGCAACGTTTACGACCCTCACAGGAGGCACCCCTTTGAGAGAAGATGTTCCCCATGTGAATCATGACATTATCTCAACTCTTTTAAAAAATGCGCCTCAGAGTGAAAATGGTTTTTTTGTTGTTCCAAAAATTATAGAATAAAGACTATCTAAGATCAAGGAAAATATAAAATGGCTTCAATCAATATTAAAGCATTACTAAAAAATGTTGTTGCATACAAAGCATCAGATCTGCACTTAGTGAGTCGCAGTGAACCACAAATTCGTATTGATGGAAAATTAGTACCCCTTGATATGGATAAACTTGATGGCAATATTATTGAAGAAATTTGTTATACGCTAATTACAGATAAACAAAAAAAGAAACTAGAAGAAGAGAAAGAACTTGATTTCGCCATTATGTTTCCAGATATTGGTCGTTTTCGTGCTAACTATTACTATACAATGGGTAGTGAATTAGCTGCGGCATTTAGAATTATTCCTATTGATATTCCCTCGTTAGATGAACTCAATACTCCACCTGTTTTTAAAGATGTTATTCAACGAGAAAAAGGTCTTATCTTAGTCACAGGGCCTACTGGAAGCGGAAAATCAACTACATTAGCGGCATTACTGAATGAAATCAACTTATATGAACATCGTCACGTTATTACGATTGAAGATCCTGTAGAATTTATTCACCAAAATAAAAAAGCTCTTTTTTCACACCGTAATGTGGGAGATGACACAAAAAGTTTTGCAAGAGCACTGAAATTTTCTTTGCGTGAAGATCCTGATGTTATTCTTGTAGGGGAAATGCGTGACCAAGAAACCATAAGTACGGCTATTACTGCTGCTGAAACAGGTCACTTAGTCATGGGAACACTCCACACTAATTCTGCTGTTCAAACCATTAACCGTATTGTGGATAGCTTTGAAGGTGCAGAACAAGTTCAAGTGCGTAATATGCTTGCCTCCTCTTTGTATGCCGTTATTTCACAAAGTCTTTTACCTAAAATCGGTGGAGGAAGGGTTGCTATTCATGAAATTATGATTAATAATGCTCCTATTGCCAATCTTATTCGTGAGAATAAAATGCACCAAATTTATTCGCAAATGCAACTCAATCAACAAAAAACTGGAATGATTACTCAAACACAAGCGATGATGAAACACCTTCGTGCTAATCTCATTAGTAAAGAAGATGCTATTCGTTACTCAACCCAACCCCAAGAACTCTTAAATAATATGGGTATATAACACAGAAGGTTTGCAAGAACATTTTACAAAGATTACAGCTTATTCAAGCTATAATCAAGCAAAAATTAATTCACAATAGGTCACTATGAATCAAAGCAATCACATATCAAAACTTGTTTTCACCATTGCGGAAGAGACTTTTAATAAACTACGTGTACTAGATATTCCTCCTTATCCTAAGTATTATCATGATATGTTTATAGAAATCCTTGAACAAACAGGCAATAGTGAAATACTAGACCTTTCAAAAAAACACAGCTACTTGTTTTCCAATGCATCACAAGAAGAAATGATTAGTGAATCATGCTTTGGTCTAGTCAAAAAAGGGCTAGAAGAGTTTGTTAAAACCAATGATAATCTGAAATTTATTTCAGACGAAACAGCCATTAACATTGATGCAATAAAAAAAGATTACACCCGTATTGACACCAATGACGTTCTTCACGCTTTTGATCTTTTTCAGAACAAAATTTTTCAAGAACTCCAAGCAGCAGATGAGACTATTGGCAAACTGAAATTGGAAGTTGAACGATTGGAGCGCGAGTCTAATATTGACCCCCTGACCAAAGCACACAATCGAAGAGTTTTGGTTAAAGATTTAGAAGAAGTGCTTAGTTTTGGAAAAGAGAAAGACATAGACATGCACCTTGTCATGTTTGACGCAGATGATTTTAAACACATCAATGACTCTTTTGGACACATTGCAGGCGATAAAACACTGATTTTTTTATCAAAACTTATTCAAAATTCACTCAGACGCGGAACACGTATTTATCGTTATGGGGGTGAAGAATTTGTTGTTATTCTTAATCGAACATCCCGTGAAGAGGCTAATAAGATTATTGAACGTATTTTAAAAGAGACCAGTGATAGTAAACTACTTTACAAAAATCATGATATTCACTTAACACTCAGTGCTGGTATCTGTTCGCATAAACAAAATATGAGTGCGGATGAAATTTTAGAAAAAGCCGATAAAGCACTTTATGAGGCAAAAAAGAGTGGAAAAAATTGTTTTAGGAGTGCATTTTAATGACCCATATTTCCATGTTTGATATTATTTCTCTAGCGTTAGTTCTTATTTTAGGTATTAAAGGCATTATTAATGGCTTTGTGAAAGAAGTATTTGGTCTTTTAGGCATTATTGGTGGTGTTTTTTTCGCATCCCGTTATGCAGCGGAGGCAGGCGAACTTATTAATGCCAATCTATTTTCCTTTGCCAACCAAGCGTCTCTCTATCTTTTTGGTTTTATTGCTGTCTTAATTCTTTTTTGGGTCAGCTCACTCTTCTTAGGCTATCTTGTTTCTCATATTATTAGCCTAAGTGGGCTTGGTAGTATTGACAAATTAGCTGGCTTTGCAGTAGGAAGCATGAAAATATTCTTGGTCTTTTCTGTCTTGGCTGTTGCTTTAAATAATATCGAATTTGTGAAATCTCGTCTTGAACCTTACGTAGCTAATAGTATGATGTTTCCTCTCTTTTTAGAGACAGGTCATGCCATTGTAAAACTTGATCCTAATACGATGCTTGAGAGCATTCAAGCCAAAGAGACCAAAAATCCTTAAGAAGGGGCAACCATTATGAACGCATTTGAAAATACTGAATACACATCTTTGCTTTCAACTTTTAAAGAATTACTAAAAACCAACAAACTGAAATTCACAAAGCAACGTGAAGTCATTTTAAAAACACTCTATGAACAAAATGAGCACTTTACGCCCGAAGACCTTTATATTTATCTTAAAACAAAATACCCTGAGCTTAATATTGGCATTGCAACCGTTTATCGTACGCTCAATCTTCTTGAAGAGTCACATATGGTCACATCCATCTCTTTTGGGGTTGCAGGGAAAAAGTTTGAACTAGCAAATAAGCCACATCATGATCATATGATTTGTAAAAGTTGTGGACTTATCATTGAATTTCAAAATGAGAAGATTGAACAATTACAACTAGATATTGCCAAAGTACATAATTTTCATATTACCAGTCATTTAATGCAATTACGTGGCTTGTGTGAAAAATGTGCAAAGGCCAATAGCAACCATTAAGGAAAGAGGATACTATTTTGATATTTCAAGACCAATACCAGCAACAAAGAATTGAAAAAGGTAAAGCCCTTCAAGCACTAGGACACAATCCTTATCGACATAACATTATCAAAGATACGAGCACCAAAGAGTTTTTAGAGTGTTACGAATACGTGATTGAGAGTGAACTCAAACGCGATGAAAATAAAAACAACACCATCGTTGGGCGCATTAAATTTTTGCGTCACATGGGTAAAGCAGCCTTTGCTAAAATAGAAGATGAACATGGAATTTTACAAATTTATTTTAGCCGTGAATCCATTGGAGAGGCATGGTTTGATGAAGCAAAAAAGCTCATTGAAGTCGGTGATATCATCAGCGTTTCAGGCTTTCCTTTTGTCACTAAAACAGGTGAATTATCTTTACATGTAAAAAGATTAGAAATCGCCACAAAGTCTATTACCCCTCTTCCTGAAAAATTTCATGGACTTCAAGACAAAGAACTAAGATACCGTAAACGTTACCTTGATATGATTATGAACAGTGATGTGCGAAAAACATTTAAAATTCGTAGCCGTATCGTGAGTGAAATTCGTCATTTCTTTGAAGAGAGAGACTTTTTGGAAGTTGAAACTCCTATGATGCACCCTATTGCAGGCGGGGCAAATGCAAAACCTTTTGTAACCCATCACAATGCTTTAGGTGTTGATCGTTATCTTAGAATCGCGCCAGAATTGTATCTTAAGCGTCTCGTTGTAGGTGGCTTTGAAGCTGTTTTTGAAATTAACCGTAACTTTAGAAATGAAGGTATGGATCAAACCCATAATCCTGAATTTACCATGATTGAATTTTACTGGGCTTATCATAATTATCATGACTTAATGCATTTAACCGAAGAGATGTTTGATGTACTTCTTAAAAAACTCAAACTTCCACGTAAACTTCCTTACGGAGAGATTGAAATTGACTTTTCTAAACCTTTTCGTAAGATCGCTTTTAGAGCAGCCCTTGCTGAAATTGGTGGTGTACCTGATGAAATTTTGGATGATTGCCAAAAAATTATTGCCTATATTCAAAGTAAAGGTTTTAGTGTTGAGAGCAATTTAAGCCTTGGCAAACTCTATGAAGAACTGTTTGATCTTTTTGTAGAAGAAAAGTTAATTGATCCAACATTTATTATTGACTATCCTATTGAAATTAGCCCACTTGCACGTAGAAGTGAAAGTAATCCTAATATTGCAGAGCGTTTTGAGCTCTTTATTGCAGGGCGAGAAATTGCCAATGGATTTAATGAGCTAAATGACCCGATTGACCAATATGAAAGGTTTGCAAAGCAACTCCAAGCGAAGAATGCGGGTGATGACGAAGCACATGAGATGGATGAAGACTATGTTCACGCACTCGGTTATGGCTTACCTCCAACAGCTGGACAAGGAATGGGTATTGATCGTTTAACCATGCTTTTAACCAATGAGGCATCGATTAAAGATGTGATTCTTTTCCCTGCCATGAAACCGCTCAACGATGCGGATGAATTACCACAAAAAGATGAGGAATAAAAAATGAGTATTTTAAAAACTGTTGACCCTGTTGTTTATGAACTAACCGTTAAAGAGTTGGAACGTCAATGTGACCATCTTGAGATGATTGCGAGTGAAAACTTCACCTATCCTGCTGTCATGGAAGCCATGGGAAGTGTCTTCACCAACAAATACGCCGAAGGATATCCTGGTAAACGCTACTACGGTGGATGTGAATTTGCGGATGCGGTTGAACAACTCGCAATCGATAGAGTGTGTCAACTCTTTGGCTGTACCTATGCCAATGTACAACCTAATTCAGGAAGTCAAGCCAACCAAGGTGTTTATCAAGCACTCCTCAATCCTTACGATAAAATCTTAGGAATGGATTTAAGCCACGGCGGTCACTTAACCCACGGTTCAAAAGTAAGCAGTTCGGGAAAAACTTACTCAAGCTTTTTCTATGGTGTTGAACTTGATGGTCGCATTAACTACGAAAAAGTAAGAGAAATCGCTCATATTGTCAAACCTAAAATGATTGTTTGTGGAGCAAGTGCTTATGCAAGAGAACTTGACTTTGCAAAATTTAGAGAAATTGCGGATGAAGTAGGCGCTTACCTTTTTGCAGATATCGCACATATTGCTGGTTTAGTGGCTGGTGGTGAACATCCAAGTCCTTTTCCACATTGCCATATTGTGACATCCACTACACATAAAACCCTTCGTGGACCTCGTGGTGGTATCATTTTAACCAACGATGAAGAGATTGCTAAAAAAGTTAATAGTGCTATTTTCCCAGGCATTCAAGGTGGCCCATTGGTTCATGTTATTGCTGCAAAAGCGGTTGGTTTTGCCGAAAACTTAAAACCTGAGTGGAAAGTCTATGCTAAACAAGTACGAGCAAATGCTAAAGTCTTAGCTGATGTCCTCATTAAACGTGGGTATGATATCGTCAGTGGTGGTACGGACAACCATATGGTACTTGTCTCTTTTCTTAATAAAGAATTTAGTGGTAAAGATGCCGATGCAGCACTTGGCCGTGCAGGTATTACGGTCAATAAAAACACAGTGCCTGGAGAAACGAGAAGTCCATTCGTTACCAGTGGTGTAAGAATTGGTGCCCCTGCTCTAACAGCTCGTGGCATGAAGGAAAAAGAGTTCGAAATTATTGCAAATAAAATTGCTGATGTTCTTGATAATATCAACGATGAATCTTTACATGTAAAGATCAAAGATGAGATGAAAGCATTGGCGAGTAACTTCATTATTTACGATAGACCAACCTATTAAGGGGTATAATGTACACTATAGACGTCTCTCTTATCAAAATGATTACAGATCATTATTGGATTAAACGGGATAATATTGTCCAAAAAATTGATTTTGGAGGGAGAGTCTTTTTTGATAAATATGAACGTATTGATCAACCTTTGAACAATAGTATCATTAAAGATCATCTTGAAGGTAAAATTACCGTTGCTCACTCGTTGATTAACCGTTTTGATAAAGTTGAAAACATTGTGTTTGACTATAATGGAAGAAATACGGAGCGATTTTGGCATAGGGCACAGCTTTTGCTTAGGGAAGAAGGGTTTATCAATTTTACAGCCTTTAAAAGTAAAACAGAAGGTCACTTGCATTTGTATGTTCATAAAGGGCACACCACATTACAAGAGGGGTGTCAAATTGCTAAAATGCTCTCAGCAAAGCTTTCGCAAAAGCTTCCACGAGAGTGGAGGATGTTCCCGACACAAGAACTTCCAAAAGAGTTTAATATTTTAGCACTCCCTTATGATTTATACCAAAAAGAGAGAGGCGCTTCTTGGTCTAAACATATGTAAGTATGTTTTGAATTCAATACCTTTTGTATTATTATCACTCCAAAGGAGAAACGATGGAAAATAGAAATGAGCTTAGCGATATTGTTTTAGAAAAAGGGGATAATAAAACCCTTAAAATCAAACGTATCTTGATTTTAGTGGCTTTTTTGATTTTGGTTTTTTTAGTAGCCCTTGCTAGCATGAAAGTTGCTAACAACGACCAAAATAAAGAAACATCTAAATTAATTTTACCCCCAGAACCAACACAAGAAACACAAATACCCAAAGATGATCAACTCTTTAAACAGGTTCCTATTATTGAAGAGAATCCTAAAAAAGAGAGTTTTGAAGATATGATTAAAACCCTCAAAGAAAAAGAAGCCCAAAAGCAAGAAGAGACAAAAAGTGCTTCGACTGAAACCCCTGTGACACAGCCTACAAGCACAAAAGAAACCCCCGTTTCAACACCTGCGAAAACAAAAGAGGTACAAAAAGAGGCTACAAAACCCCAACAGATGCTTCGAAGTACTGAAGTTGAAACACCAAGTACAGCGCCTTCTAAAGGGAGCCTTACTGTCGTACCTGGTACGTACGTGCAAATTGGAGCCATAGCGACAGCCCCGAGCGCAAAACAGCTGGCTGATATTAAAGCCAAAGGTTTTGAGTGCAAACCTTATACAACCATTGTTAATGGCAATAAAGTTGTTAAACTTTTAATTGGCCCTTATGCAAATTCTGCTGAAGCCACAAGTGCGTTAAGTCAGATTCGTGCAAATGTTAATAAAAATGCCTTTATTTATAAGGTGAAGTAAGGTGCTAAGCTCTCGTAAAATTTTGTTCGACCAGTTAACGCCTATTACTATTTTTGCAAAATTACAGCGTTATTTTGAGGGAGAACTCTCTTTTTTATTTGAAAGTGCCATCAACAATAATGATGGCAACTTCAGTTTTCTCTTTATTGGAGCGCAAGAGCGTGTTATTCACCAAAAAGATCACAGCGTTCATATCGATGAAAAAGGGCTTTCGCATGATTTGGGCGCTAACCCTTTTACCTTTCTTAAAGAGCGTTATGCAAAAATAGATCAAACACGCTACCAAAACTATGCTAAAGAATTAGGCGTTGGATTTATTGATGGTTTTATTGGCTACATTGGATACGATGCTGTTAAAATCTTTGAACCTCGTTTAAAATCGCATATGAATCATCTAAAAGATGAGTTATTGATTCCAGAAATTGATCTGATGCGTCCTAAACTTGTCTGTACCTTTTCACATAAATCCAATACATTAATCTTGACAACTTTTGTGCCAGAAATTGCGCTTCAGCTCGATGCTATTGAGGAAATACTTAAAGAGCCTCATGTGCATATTCCTATTCAGACAGCACAGGTTGATAAAACAAAAGGCAGCTTCACTCTTTCAAAAGAGCAATTTTTCACTATGGTAGAAAAATCAAAAGAGATGATTCGAAGTGGTGATGTATTTCAGATTTTAATGTCTAACCGTTTTACCCAATATGCGCACATTGATCGTTTAAGTTTTTACCGTATTTTACGTCAAAAGAACCCTTCTCCTTATATGTTTTATCTCTCGTATCCTGAATTTGCCATCATTGGTAGCTCTCCTGAGGTTATGGTTGGGCTTAAGGAAGGGCATATTTTGCTACGACCCATTGCTGGAACACGCAAACGTGGTTCAACCTATGAAAAAGATATGGCATACGAAACTGAAATGCTAAGTGATGAGAAAGAGCGTGCAGAGCACTTAATGCTCATTGATTTGGGGCGTAATGATTTAGGGCGTGTTGCAAAAGTGGGAAGCGTCAAAGTCAAAGAGATGATGCGTGTGGAACGCTATTCACACGTGATGCACATGGTCAGCGACATTGAAGCAACCCTCGATACTAAATACGATATGTTTGACCTTTTTGCGGCAACTTTTACGGCTGGAACCATGACAGGAACACCTAAAATTCGTGCCATGGAGCTCATCAGTGATTTTGAAGGCACTAAACGTAGCTTTTACAGTGGTGCGGCTGGTTATTTTGGATTTGATGGCAATATGGACAGCTGTATTATGATTCGAACGGCTTATTTAGATCATGAAAAAATTATCTTTCAAGCAGGAGCTGGTATTGTAGCAGACAGTAAACCAGAGCTTGAATACCTTGAAGTTACCAACAAATTAGGAGCCATGACGAGCTCTTTAGATGATCTTAGAGAATAAAATACTATGTTACTTTTTACTATTTTTGGTTATCCCGTAGCGCACTCCATCTCCCCTCGCCTTCACAATAACGTTCTTAATTCTCTTAAACTTGATGGTTGCTATATTAGAACACCTATGATGCATGCTGAAACGCTGATGCAAACATTTAGAACCTTACAACTTGAAGGTGCGAATGTCACCGTTCCACATAAAGAGAGTGCGTTTGCCCAATGCGATGAAGTACGAGGCATTGCGCAAAAAATTGGAGCGGTCAATACCTTAGTACGTGAAGGAAATCGTATCATTGGCTACAACACGGATGCTGAAGGTTTTTATGAAGCGATTAAAAGTTTTGGCTATATTCGAAATGCCCTTATTTTAGGAGCAGGTGGAACAGCTAAAGCCATTGCTACTATTTTAAAAGAGCATGACATAGATGTAACAATTCTTAATCGCTCTGCCTCAAGGCTTGCTTTTTTTGAAACACAAGGGTTTACATGTAAAACATGGGAAACGTTTGAAGATGGCAAATATAACCTGATTATTAACACCACATCTGCGGGGCTTAAAGATGAAGAATACCCTTGCGATACAGTCCTTTTAAAAAATATTTTTCAAAATGCTAAATACGCTTTTGATGTTATCTACAACAAACCTACCCCTTTTTTGAAACTAGCACAAGCCTATCATCTTACATGTAAAGATGGGAAAGAAATGCTTTTATATCAAGGTGTACTTGCCTTTAACCTTTTCTTTTCAAATCATTATGATCTAAAAACCATTGAATCACTTATGCGTCCTGTCTTTGACCTTTAACCCTTAAAAAGGAGTATTGATGCAATTAGAACACACATTGCAAAATCCTTGCGCTCATGATTATCAATTATTGATTAAAAATATTTTCAACGCCCCTATCGCTTACGAACCTCATCAAGAGATTGTCTATCGTTTAGAGAAACGTTTTTCATATGAAAGTTTTAAAAAACGTGTGCATCAACTAGCACATATGCTCAGCGCTATGGGGATTAAAAGAGGCGATACGGTGGCTGTAATGGATTATGATTCACACCGTTATTTGGAATGCTACTTTGCCATCCCTATGATAGGTGCTGTTTTACACACGATTAACATTCGGCTCGCTCCAGAGCAAATTCTCTATACCATTGACCATGCAGAAGATAACTTCATCCTAGCCCATACCGATTTTATACCCCTCTTAGAGCAGATCAAAGGAAGACTCGATATTGAGGGATTTATTCTTTTAAGTGATGATGAAACCTTACCCCAAACATCTTTACATGTAAAAGGTGAATACGAAAATTTACTCGCACAACAACCCACATTTTTCGACTTTCCTGATTTTGATGAAAACACACGGGCAACAACATTTTACACAACAGGAACCACAGGGCTTCCCAAAGGAGTTTACTTTACCCATCGACAGCTGGTTTTACACACATTAGGGGTACTCGCTACACTAGGAAGCGCTCCAAAGCAAGGTAGTTTTCACCAAAACGATGTCTATATGCCCATCACGCCAATGTTTCATGTCCATGCATGGGGACTGCCTTACGTTGCAACAATGCTAGGCGTCAAACAGGTTTACCCAGGACGCTATATTCCAGATTTACTCTTAGAATTAATCGATAAAGAGCATGTAACTTTTTCGCATTGTGTTCCTACGATTATGCATATGCTCTTCAACTCTTCTAAAATTAATGAGGTTAATCTTCGTGGTTGGAAAGTCATCATTGGAGGAGCTGCCTTACCTAAAGCCATGTGTCAAGAAGCTCTTAAAAGAGGGATTGATATGTTCACAGGATACGGTATGAGTGAAACCTGCCCTATTTTAAGTCTTGCGCAACTCACACCTGCTATGTTAGAGCTTGATGATGAGGCACAAAGTGAAATTCGTATTAAAACAGGTCGTGCCATGGGACTGGTTGAAATGCATGTCGTTGATGAGCAGATGCAACCACTTCCGCACGATGGGAAAAGTACTGGAGAAATTGTGGTGCGTGCACCATGGCTTACGGAAGGCTACTTCAAAGACCAAAAAAACTCAGAATTCTTATGGGCTGGAGGCTATTTACACACGGGAGATGTTGCGCACATTGATCCAAAAGGCTACATTAAAATTACCGACAGAGTTAAAGATATCATTAAAGTAGGCGGAGAATGGGTCTCTTCATTGGAACTTGAAGATATTCTTCACCAACATACCAGTGTCAAAGAAGTAGCGGTGATTGGAATTGAAGATGAAAAATGGGGAGAACGTCCTCTTGCTTTAGTTGTGCTTGATCCACAAAAACCCAGTAGTGAAAAAGAGTTACTCTTACACGCCAAAGAGTTTATTAAAAAAGGCATTATGGCAAGAGAAAGTATGCTTTTAAAAATTATGTTTGTTGAGGATATTGATAAAACGAGTGTGGGAAAAATTGATAAAAAAGCTTTACGCAAAAAATACACGTCTTGATAAAAGAGCTTTACATGTAAAGCTCTTTTTTTTCTTAGAATATCTCTGCAAGAAACAATAATTTTACGTCTTTGTCCGTGATTCAAGCGCTTTTGAAAGAGAAAGCATATCAACATTTTCAAGATGCACACCAGTAGGTACCCCTTGCGCAATTTTCGTAAAATGAAGGGTGTACGATTTTAGTTTATCTTCAATGTATAAAATCAATGCATCACTCGCTAAAGAAGGCGTGAGCGCAAAAATAATCTCTTGAATTCCCTCTTTGACAAGAACTTCAAGTTGTTCAATGGTTGATTCATCCAAATTTGAAAGCACAAAATATTTACCATCAAAAAGTTTATGCTCTTCTAAAATAAAGATATCTTTGGCACTTTCTACCACGCATAATTTTCTACCATCTCGTCGCTCATCCAAACAAATATCGCAAATTTCATGTTCACTGAGCGCACCACAACGCTCACATTTTCGAATATTTTTCACAGCACTCTCAATAGCATTAGAAAGTTTCATGGCAGAAAATGTATCGTTTAAAACCAAATGATACGCAAAACGAAGGGCTGATTTTCGACCCACTGTCGGGAGTGTTTCAAATGCCTCAACGAGCTTATTAAACTTTTCCAATCCTTGCATCATGCATATTTCCCTTTTGAAAAATCAAGACTAAACTGATGGTATCCATCGATATAATCATAGTGCACGCTTAACCCATGCAGAGCCATAATATTTGAAACAATGTAAAGCCCTAGTCCTAAGCTACTACCACATGCTTTAGAACCTGAAACGAAGGGCTGAAAATACTCTTCAATGGCCATTTTTAAAGGCTCACCCTTATTGGACACAACCAGCTTTTGCCCTGCATAGGTAAGAAAAACTTTTTTTTCCACGCTGTGTTTTAAAGCGTTGTCCATTAAATTTTTAATCGCCAATGCCATTAAATCAAAATCAACCCTAACACTTAAATCAAAACTACCCTCTAGTATGACCTGTTCTTCTCGTTTTTTCTCATCTAACATCAATAAATCAATCGCTTGCTCAATAACATGTAAGAGTGTGTACTCTTTTACATGTAAATCATAATGCTTCGCACTTAATTGCTCTACTTTTGAAAATTCAGCAATTAAAAGATCTAAACGTCCAAAAACATTCACCAATCTTTTTTTGGCGGTTTCATCTTCAAGCATTTCTGAAACAATGCGCCCTTTACCAATGGGCGTTTTGAGTTCATGCATAAGGGTGCGTAAAAAAAGCTGTCGAGACTGAATGAGATCACGTATTTTTTTAGCAGCTTTATCAAATTCATTGGCCACTTCACCAATTTCATCGCTCGAATCACTCTTGCACTCAATATCCAAATCACCCCCCGCAAATTTACGAATCTGCGCACTAAGGCTTTTTAGAGGCGAAATACTTTTGTAAATGGAAACGTACATGTAAACTAAAATCAATAAAGCAATGACAAAAACAACCCATAAACTTTCATTAAAACTTTTATGCTCCTGACTCTCTAAAAGTACACTTGATTCAAAATTATCAATAAAAAGGTAGTAACGGTCATTGTAAATAATGGAAGAAAAACGGCTGATAGGAGAGAGCTTTTGAAAAATAACCACGCCCCGTTCAAGCACAGAATCTTTAAGGTGTTTGCTGGTCACTTTTTTTAAACCAAAGTTATTAAAATACTCTTCAATATCTGAGGGCTGGACATTGTTTCGATACATCACCAAAAGATAATTGACCGACTGGAGCTGGCGTTGTTTCATATTTTCTAAATTACGCTCGCCTTGATGCTCTAACAAAAGAGCAAAGAACATCACCAACAAAAAAAGAGAAAGTGCAAAAATAGCACTGATTTTATTTAAAATAGAGTTTCTAATCATCCGACCAATTTATACCCAATGCCCCGAACCGAATGAATATGCTCTGGATTTTTTGAATCATCACCTATTTTTGAGCGTAAACGACCAATAATGACATCTAGACTTTTTGAGCCTTTATCTTTCAGCGATTTACAGTTATACACCAACTGTTCACGTGAAATAGAAAAGCCATTTTGACGAATCATATAAGAGAGGATTTCATACTCTGCAGGCGTAAGGTTTAAAACTTCCCCTTTAAAAGAAATTTCGTGCCGTTTTTCATCGACACTAAAGGCACTCGATCCTTGCCCCTCTTCTATCGCAGAACTTTTTTTATAGCGACGAATCAAGCTTTGAATCCGAGCATACATCTCTTTAGGATCATACGGCTTAGGCAAATAATCATCCGCACCCATTTGAAGCCCAATGACTTTATCACTAATATCACTGCGTGCAGAGGAGATAATAATAGGAATATCGTACTTTGCCACCACTTCCTTACACACTTCAAGCCCATCCATGCCAGGAAGCGTTAAATCTAAAATGAGCAAATCATACTTTTTAATTCCCGCACTCAGTCCCAAATAAGGATCGGCATAATTGGTAATCTTTATATTGTATTTTTCAAGATACTCGCTCAAAATTTCAGCAAACTCTTCATCATCTTCAATCATTAAAACATTAATCATCAGATATGCCTTACTAAGGTTTTTCATAATTATACTGAATTTGCATTATTTTTAAAGAAGAAGACCTCCGAAGAGGTCTTAAGAAGAATTAAGAGGTTATTTTGCTGGAGGCGCCATTCTTTGCATCGCTCTTACAGGACGCTCACTCATCACTTTTTTAAGCTCTAAGCGTTGCTCTTTGCTTAAAACATTGAATACTTTTTCCATATGATCGGCTTGAAGTGCGAGCATTTTTTCATGCATCTCATTGTGCATTTTTACAAATGCTTTTTTATCAAAACTCTCAGCACTCATCAAATCTTGCATTTTTGTTCTCATTTTTGGATCACGCAGTTTTGTCATTTCAAGCTTCATTTCACTTCTTAAGATTGCCAATTTATGACGTTGGTCATCACTAAGATTCAGTTGGTCTAACATGAGCATAGGCATACCCATCATACCGCCACCTTTGCCACCTTGCATCATACCTCTATCATAATTCATACCATTGCCTTGCATCGGTTGGCATCCTCCACCACCAAACGCAAATGCGCTTGTTGTTCCTAATGCAACAAGGGTTGCAAGTGTTAAAATTGACTTTTTCATTTTTGACTCCTTAAAAGTTGATAATGAAATAGTACACGAGGGCTGTTAACGAGCTTTTAACGAAGTGTTAACCAACCTTAATAGATAAAATTTAATCTACTGAGCCACTTGCAAATTCAACCAAGCAGCCAAGCCAATATCTTCTAAGCTCAATTTTCTAACTTTTTAAAAAACTGATTTTAGCCATTGCCTGTAATTTTACAGTTTTTTTGGCTGATTTACTTTAAT